>Ga0136643_10001945_pt1 | contig 26176 bp, 12 predicted proteins | sample TergutLab28metaG_FD_96883 | JGI IMG/M metagenome (GOLD analysis project Ga0136643, IMG submission 96883) | Labiotermes labralis P1 segment gut microbial communities from Petit-Saut dam, French Guiana - Lab288 P1 (version 3) (version 3) | ecosystem: Host-associated > Arthropoda: Insects >... | reverse complement strand
CGCTTGTGAGTACGGTAATGAACCTTCGGGTTCCATGAAACGCGGGGAATTTCTTGACTAGCTGCAAACCAGTTAGCTTCTCAAGAAGGACTCTGCACCATGGAGTAAGTAAGTAAGTAAGCATGTGTGTGTGCATGTGCATGTACAGGCGGCCCTCGACTTCCGTACACCCGTACTTTTGTACATTTTACATTCTCACCCCTAATCCGCCTCTCGTACGCCGAATTCGGAATTCCGTGCGCATATAACGAACAAACATTTCGAGCTGTCAAACAGTTACGCTGTAAAACCGAATCCCGAACTGTCTTTTGTGTTTACTAAGTGCCAGGAAGGCCGATCGCAGTGGCCGCGCAGACTAAGGGGTGGGTCTGCGACCGCTGGCTTGCTGAGATGCGGGTTCGAATCCCATCGGGAGCATGGATGCCCTTCTCTTGTGAAGGTTGCGTGTTATCTGGTAGTGGTCTCTGCGACGGGCCGATCACTAGTTCAGACGAGTCCTACCAAGTGTGGTATGTCTATGGCGAGGATTCCACGAGGCTACTGTACTTGCTCCTCGCCAGCAAGTTCAGTCGCCAGTTAGTGAGCGAGCATGTAGAAACTCGTCATGCCTAGTACACGTAGGAATGAAAAGGCTGGGCAGTCAGCAAGTAGCGCTTGCGTTCGTCAGAAGTGAACCGAAGAGTTTTAGTGTTTTATCACAAGCTACTTTCTGACCGTATCAATTACAATGAGCGAGTTTACAAGCGGGATAGTGTACTATCCAGCGAGTAGCGAGTAAATTTGAACAAACTTAAACTTCACTTGCTCGGATTTAGTCGCCAGCGATTTTAAGAGGTGCTAGTGAACTTTCTGGCGACTGGAGCTTAGTGTAGCCCCGTGAATTCACGCCTGAGTGTGATCATAAAGCCTCGAAAATGAGGAGGCCTAGGCCGACTAGGGCTGTCCAGCTTTGTGAAATTCCAGACGGGGTACGTGAGATAAGTATAAATTGAGGCAAGACATAACTCTGGAAAATTTATTTGTTTGTATATTTTGTAACCCAACTGACAGTTTTGGTGTTGATGTGGACGGTTGAGTTTTCATGTTGGCTGAGTTTGGTGAGACCGCGTGTTCTTTGTTGTTGGCTATCCTGGCCACTTACTGGGGTAACGCAATTTGGTGGAAGAAGCAATACGTAATTTGCATGTATAATATGACCATTGTACTGTAAAGTAGACGTACGAAAAATATTTTAAACAGCGTTGTTGAGTTTATTAATGGCTTATGATTATCGTTGGTCATCCCTTATGTAGCTATCAGAATTATGGAGAATTTGGCTCGTGTGATGGCGGGAACGTTAACTATTACGCATGGTTGAATTAATGCATTTTTGTACGTTAATTGATGCTACAACGATTTTGTTTGTTGCCCATAAATAGGGCTTTTTAAGTACTTTTAAGCAATGGTAACGAAACCCCCGTTATAACATGTAAGTATGTTGCTCGACTTCAGTTTTTCCTTCTCATTTTCAGAAAATAATTGTGTACGAAAGTCGGGGACTGCCTGTATATATATGTATGTATGTGTGTGTGTGTGTGTGTATTTATGTATGTATGTATGTGTATATGCGTGTGTGTATGTATGTATGCCTGTATGTACACGTTTCTCTGTATCACGTCACACTGCCCTTGAAATGGACGGATCCCCTGTCAAAGGAGACCTAATAAGGATACTTACATAATTAACTTTATGGAATTTACGTAACTGTATAAAATTTACTCCAAGTCGAAAAAAAAGCCACACTTCAGTCCGTGAAAGCTGAAGAATTTCCAACTTATTACCTTGACATTTTAAGTCGCTCCTTGTTTTTTTTCTTGAAACCAATTTTACGTAAGTTTATTGTTCGCAGAGATAATAAATAAGATATTCGTAAATTCTATTGCTCATATAATTTTTCAGTATTATAGCAACTGCGCTGCATGGAAAAATACACACGCTCCTTTTTGTTTCATTAAACGCCATCGAAAAGGGTATGGAGGAAATATACTGACATTCCAGTGTGCAGAAATTTTCTATATTCAAAACTGAGGGGAATGTTACGATGCAGTAAAATAACGTGTTCATGCCTCGTGTAGAGAAATTTCATTTCGGTGTCTCAGAATATTTGGCAGTGTGAAAGATGGCAACGAGTTGCTGATTAGACTTGGGGTTCGCGTTTTCGAAATCAGTTTCTGAAATATCTAGGGCATGCTAAATAAACTAAATAAACTTAGGGTTTTTAAAAATTAGGAATAATGTAAGCAACCAATTTGCATTATAATTAATCGATGTAATATTTTGCTGCTTTTTGTGGCGTTGTTTAAGCAATAAAAAGGAAGACCTTTCGTAGACACTGTGTCCGTCTGCTTGTGACGTAGTATCAGCGACTGAACCGTTCATTGGATTTTTGTAAAATTCGACAAAGGGGATTTTCGCAGTTGTGGATGAAGCATGTGTTCAAAACTGGGGACTGCTTGGAATATTGTACCAAATAAATAACTCTGTGGCTTAGAGTCTTTCGGAGAAGCTAATATTTTCTTAGTTACTCTAGCAATTTCCCAATTTTATAGAACTCGAAGTTTCATTATGATGTTTTCTAGAGTTTGCCAGTTGTCCATATCGTGAACCAAATGAACCCAGTTCACGCCATTCCATCCTGTTTCTCCAAATCCTTTTATTTGTCCTCCCATGTACTCCTACGCCTTCCAGTTTCTCTCTACCATTTAGGTATCCCCACCTTGATTCCGTGTACACTTCTGTCCTCCCCCACACCGGCTGGAAATACAGTCACTTTGAAATTCGACTAACTATTTGTACCGCGTGTTGGGACACAACTTGTTTCTTCTGACACCCTACCTCCATATCGTTTATTCTTGTAAGAAAGAAGAACGAAATAAAAAAATAGAGAATTTAAAATGTTAATGTTTTTGTAACATAATTTACACACAAATTTCATCACCAAGTATTCGCACAGTATTTATGTTATACACAATTCCTACATGTTTCGGCCCTATATCCTGGCCATTCTCAGGGAGTCACAAGTTTGGTCGACGTGTGCATTGTGTATGGCAAATTACCATAGATAATTGGCAGACTATATACATATATAACATAACGTAGTAAGAATATATTGATGAAACACCATGTCAGTCGTAGCTATATTAAAATCGGTAGCTATAATGTTAAAACTGTATATTAACTGATCATGAGAAGTTATAGGTATTAAAAGTAATGTTCTGTATTCAAACATCTGTGGTGCTGGCGTGTTTCCTTCATATAAACTGGATAGGATAATTCGTTATTTAGGCACACCGAGTGTGCACCATGAGAGAATACGCTCTGCAACATCAAATATTATTTATCCAGTACATGTTAACAGAATTGAGTAAATCCAAGTTTTAAATGTGGGTGTCCCCCTAGAACACTGAGTGGAAGTTCCTTCGCATCTCCTGCTGTAAGAGAAAGACTGTACCTGTATTCTATTGGATGTACTGGAATACATCAGCCGCATTTTATCCACTTTCAAGGAAGTGTTGTTTTCTGTTTTCAGAATTGCAAGTCCCACAGCAGTTACATTATTTAATGTCAACCTAAAAATTATTAAAATGTGCGTAATTAATAACGTAGAAAAACTTCTGATTCCTGAGTCCACTTACATAAATATCATTCATACACATAAAAACATACATACATTATGTAATACATGAAACAATGCACACTTACTTCCCTTAACTACGAAGTGATTCTGGTTTCATTTTAATTGACTACCGGAGTGCTGATAAGTCCTTAGCCCGACCAGGAAGGAAACAAGCTCGGAAGCATGTCAGGGACGCGTGCGATTTCAACAACATCGAGACGCGAGCTGTCATCAAGTTTTTCTTCTGCAAAGCAAGGCGCCGAAGGAAATTCACATCATTCTGACAGAAACATAAGCTTGTTTCCTTCCTGGTCGGGCTAATGACTTATCAGCACCACTGTAAACATCCCTAGGTAGTGATGTTCTCCTTAAGAAGGGAACAGTCTTACAGCTTCGGAACAAGATCCCAAACTTTCAAGGAACCCGAAAGTTCAAGCCCATACTTACAACATTTCTTCACTTGACGTTACCTGAGTCAGGTGAATTCAGTTTACCTCTGCACGCTCACAACCTACGTCACTGAGATAAGTTTGTTATATACGTCTTTAAGACTAGTTGTCTCAAGAGGCTTCTTTCTCTTACGATTTGGGACTAAATTTCTTTAGGCAATTCTCTGTGACATTTGTATGGCCTATCCATCAAATTCTTATTTATTTGATCTTTGTAGTGTTGTTTTGTTGAAAAGGTAAATTGTTAAACTCCTAATTATGCAAACCCCTCTTATTTCCTTTTTTTTTTAAACCCAACTATTCTGCTAGCATAGGTTTGTGGATGAGTAAATTTCAGTTTCAATCTTACCTGAAATTACCTGATGACTTTGAGTCGTAATTTCCGTAACCCATTCTGTCACATTCGTAGGAACCTTCCACATAAAGATTTGGCATCAATAGACCCAATTTTACGTGGCGTTGCTTTAGAATTGTTTGCAGCTTGTTTATCTTGAACATAAATTTGGATGAACCTTGCATGTTATGCAGGTGCCTACAAGTGAAACATAGCGTTTGTGCATCTTACTTCCAGCATGCATGCGCGCCTACACACACATACGTGAAACATAACTTACTTATTAGTACACAAAAGAAATAAGAATTTCTCCATCTTATCTCCGATTTATTTTATTAACAAGCTATTTAGTGGGGTAACTAAATACGCTAGTAAAAACACTTATTCACCCACTTCAGAAATTATTTTTTTCTGTTCTTTAATCGGGCTACTTGACCTGGAAGAAAAAGACAATATGATCCTTTGAAATGTCTGTAACTGTTTACCAGTCGACACGGCCTAACATTCCGTAGGACTTGAACAGCACCATGAGAACTTCAAATTTTGCAACTTAGAAAACTGTTGTTATAAAAACGGAAGATTACTGCCATAATTGGTGTTGAGCCCTGTCCTGAGCCAGTCAAGTCACTTTAGATCCTATCATTATGTCTCTGTAAACACATTAGAGTATTATATTATACGATGCATATGTCCAGCATTGTTGGGTTTGCACATCGTGAATTCTGGTGAGGTTTAATAAAAACTGTGAGTACACTTTCTTTCGCTCGTTGCCGGTACATGTCCCCTCTCCCTCATATACGCCTGTGAGTTAATCTTCTTGAACTTCTAGTTTATTAGAATAGACCACGCTAAGTACGCACAACTGTAGGGGGGAGGAATGTAAATTTCATCTTTCTAATGTATACTTACATGGAAAATTCTCTTTCATTATCGTGAAAGTAAAGTTCCTCAAGAGGAAAAGGCTGAATCAAAGCGTCCTTTTTTGCACCATTATTCGACAGAGTCTGAAATTTAAAGTTAGTAAGTTTTAATCATGACATATTTTATATGAGACAAGGAACGCTGTGACTAAGCGACTGTTATGTTTTGAGCTGTATCGGTTTAGCCCAGAATCTTGCGAGATTTGATATCAGCAGTATCTATACAAAATACTGTAGAACAATGACTTATGTAAGTAATGTAAAACAAGTGTCTCTTGTAAATATTTTTTTATTGTTCAACTTATGCACAGTTATATAACACGTAGATACAATTAAAATTATAAAATATTTAAAAGTACTCCAACATGTTTCGGATCACAGAGGATCCATCATCAGGGAGCCTTGTACAGTGCTTGGCTAAAGTTACAAGAATGGTTCTATCGTGTCCGTTGACATGGACGTGGTCGGTGTTATGACAGCGTATTGTAACCCGATGTGCGTGTGTGTAGTTCACTGTCTAGAAAGGCACTGACAGTGCCTTTCTAGACAGTGAACTATACACACATCGGGTTACAATCTGCTGCCATAACACCTACCACGTCCATGTCAACGGACACGATAGAATCAATCTTGTAATTTTTAGCCAATCACTGTACAAGGCTCCCTGATGATGGATCCTCTGTGATCCGAAACATGTTGGAGTACTTTTAAATATTTTATAATTTTAATTGTAGCTACGTGTTATATAACTGTGCATAAGTTGGACAATAAAAAATATTTATATGTTGAAGATGCACGGTGCAAATATATATTTTAAAAAAGTGCCTCTTGTGTTAAGTTTGTGTTCATGCTTCTAAATCTTCTTTAACTCAAGGAACCCTAAAAGAGCTATAGAACTTAATGAGGAACCCTTATATCCTACACTGCAACACACATACTTTATGTGTGGCAGTTCTGGGATGTAGCTTCCAAACGATTAATTTCTAACGCAATACTTTTCCGGAGTATACGTATTTAGTACTGTCTTGGTGCGTTTCACAGATACGGAAGTTGTCGTAAAGAGAGTTATTTTTCTTCCGAATTATTAGGTGTATAAGTGCTAATACATAAATATGATACCAATTTTTATATTGTTTTGGTGAAGTATACTATTAAATGGAGTTACAAATTGGCAAAATGGCAGTAGTCCTGAAGCAACTGCACCCCACCCCCACAAGCCCGTTAATGTTAATCTAAAGCGCCCTATACACTCTCAGTTAAACTGAGCGATTTTACTGTGTGGCGTCATACCTGACGGAAAACCGAGTAAACCGAGTAAACGGCGCAGGCCTCGGAACTGTCCTTTCCAGTCGTCTTTCACGCAGAGAACTGCGCAGTTCGCTCAGGGAATCCCACAGTTTCCTCAGTTTGCCTGCCTACACCACGATGGCATCATCTCAAGGCACATCCGTTTCTAGCAATTCATTGAGCAGTTGAGCATCGCATGATGTACTCCTTTTCAAATACCACTTCTTACATCACATTTTACGCTTTCTTTTCTTCTTTTCGGATAACATTATGGCCGATGTGGCTAGCAAACAGCAAACGACAGCCTTGTTTTTATCCTCCATAGTCACACGCACAAGAAGACACACACACAACTGACAAAAGAACTGACAAACCTGATGGGAAACCTGTGCTGTGCCAGAGAACATTCCGTGCAGTTTCTCGTGCAGTTCTTGTACACAGTTAAACTGCACAGTTTAACTTAGAGTGTATGAAGTCTTTAAGGTTATAGTATGCGTGGACAGCGGTCTTACTGGAAGATGTCGCCATTATCACTGTCACAAATTAAATCGAAAATAAATTGTTCGTTATCAATGACTTGTTTTCTAAAATGTAACATTTTTTAGGGTTTATTCTGTAATGCTGATATTTTGAGCACTTTTGGCGTGATTATATAAAAAATTACCAAATTTTTCTTTCCGAATCTTATAAGATCCTATACTAACAGTGAATACAAAATAAATTTTTGAAGTAATTGTGTCGTAACTTGAAGTTTGAGGGATTCGCTGTTGCCATGAAAAAGCGAAGATTGAGATGTTTAAGAATTATAAATACGCGTGACTTTTTCTGTTATTATGAGCATCTTCTCCTTTTCAACGTTCTGGCTGAATGGATCTTGAGAACTTTGTAAAATATCGTTATCGCTCAGTTTTTGCACGTTGAATATGTAACAAATAGATCTCACCTTATTGAAAATGTTGTTGACGTAGGCTTCCCCATGAGATAAAGAATCCCCGTCTGGAATGAATGCATAGTGCTATAATTAGTACGTATACTTGAGTTTGTTACCCTGACAGCTTATTCTTAATTCATGTTGTACCAGACTGATTTATTTGAATTCTGAAAATCTGCCGCAATAAAGATCCCTCCACTTTTTGTTATTATACCTCAAAGAGACACTTAGTACATTGAAAAGATGAACTTCGGTTTGGAACAGTGCCGTGTTCCAAACCGTTTTATTCACGGACTTTTCACGCAGTAATATATTTCCCTATGACAGAGCCATAACACAGTTATTCTCAAGCGATCTAAATAACAGCATTGTGTGGTATTCAAATGAAGGACAGTACTCTGCTTCATAATCTTCCACATTCGGTATCTGAATTTCAGAACTGTGAAAGAAAGCACATGAAATAGTATGTTCGAAGGAACGTCCTGTATTTTCAGGCCATTTGGTATATAACTGAATGTAGTAACGCTAGCCTAATTGATCTTCATGTTTGTACCGTGCATCAAAGACGATTAAAACACTTTATTATCCAACAGATGCACAAATATATAATTCATAGGTACAATTAGAATTATTATAAAATATTTAAAAGTACTTTATGCTTTATGCACTTTATACACTGTGTGAAGCTCCCTGATGATGGATTCCTTGTGATGCGAAACATGTTGGAGCAATTTTAAATATTTTAAAATATTTTATAATAATTCTAATTGTATCTACGAAGTATATATTTGTGCATCTGTTGGTTAATAAAGCGTTTTAGTAGCTTAATTGACTTACCTAGATAGACCACTGCGGAAAGCTGCAGGCCTGCAGTCAGTGATTTTCGTCACACACTATGCAAAGCCTAAAAGGACATTTCAAATGACAAAATTCGGTAGTTATAAGAGAGTAATTTTTCGAGTTGACTTAAAATGCAGTTCTGTGTAACATAACGCTAGAAAAGGAGTGGATCATCGGACATTAAGCCCTATAAAATTACTTGGAAAACTCTGTGTTAAGTCACGATATCTTTCTCCGTCCAGTCGTATTGCTGGACACAGACAACTAACCTGTCCAGTTTGTTGGAAATAATGCATTTCTTTTAACACTTTCCAACTCTCCGAAACAGTTCACTAGCACCAGCAGTATCAGTAAACATAACAAGAACTTGAACATCTGTTGAAACAGGTACCACACAGCAGTTCCACATTCATTGGTTTCAAAGCGGCGTATGTGTGATGAAGTTCTGCGTGTAATGAGATGAACCCCTCACTCCTGTCAGTTCCGATGTTACCTTGTGTCTGAATGACAGTAGCATTGCTTTGCTTCCGGACATATATCACAGCAAAAGTGACCTAAAGTAACTACTTTACATGTCTAAATTTCAGTAAACATGTGCGGACAATGTCAATATCGTTTTATTATTTCATATTTGCAAATTTCATGGTTCAGATACTTTCCTGATACGATAATGTTCGTTTAGCTAGTCATTGTTGTGTTTCTAAGAACATGCTAATGGACACAATCCGACCCAGATGAATCCAGCCTGCACCCTCACATTTTCCTAATGGCCCGTTAAAATATCTTACAAGCAGTCTATTACCTCCAGGATTCCAAACGAATTTACATAAAAGACGGAGAAATGTAATTAGGACACGAAGGCTACGACGAGCTAGATCTGTGTCACTCATCATATACTATTGTTTTTGCCTTTTTAGTTCATACGAAATGGGTCTTCTGGCTTGTTCCAAGAATTAGTTTATAAAACTTTGAATTTTTTATACTGTTGATAGGATTCCTTCTAGGTGGCATCGGCATATCGCAAGGCCTGATAAAAGACAACACAAATGAAGAAAAATCACTCATGTCTAGGGTGGATTAGAACCCACGATCCCAATTTTTGGGCTGCCGAAGACAATATGCGCCGTAGACTGCGCCGTCCTTGTGAATGACGTCATACTGCGTGTGGCTACATAATATTGCGTAGACCACTGTTTCCTACACTTTCCTTTATACGCGGAAAATATTGTTGGCAAAACTTGAAGTATTTCTGGACCAGTGAAAGGCATAAATTAAAAACTAAATGTGCCCAACCGCGTTACATCAATCGAAAATAAGAAATTCTAATTTAGACCACTGAAATAACTGTAATTACACTAAACTCACTGGTCTGAAGGGTAGTTTGTGGTGACTTGTCTGATTTCCGAAGCACAGGTCCAATAATGTCTCGGTTCTGTTCTCGAACTATTACCATACCCTACACACAAATTATTAGCGGTAATGTCAATTAACTTTATTGTAAAATTAAACGATTCTATTGAGGACAACAGTACTTGTTGAAGTATCTAAAACCGACAGTTGTCATACGAGCCCCTGGAAATATTTAGCGGAGCCGCTGGGCTCCGTAGTGCACAGTTTGGGAACCAGTGGGATAAGATGATTCATGGAAGTTACGAAGGGTAGGTGCTCGGATGGAAAAAAGAGGTGTCCAGAACTTGACTGTAAAAACATTTTCGAAAGTGGACAAATTAAAATTTTTTTTAAGTGGATACTATTAAAAAGGGTCTAGGGAAGTGACAATGCGAACTAAACGCAAGTGTTCTGGAGGCATGTTTAGTGACTGGCTGTGCTATTCGTAACGCCAAATCTTCAGGTTCTATTAACAATGGGACAGTCGGTGGGTTAGTGCCCATGACAGGATGGTAAAAGACGAGGTAATGCGAGAGAGGCATACAGTTATTGGACATGCAAACACACAAACATGAGCAAGGAAGGGAAGTATTCAGAATTAGCTATTCATTTGATGCAGTTGAAATATATGAGCTTTGTTTAGCGGCCTTGAATCTTACCTGATAACGGAACAATGGGAGTCCGCAGCCCGTATCAGAATATTTTCATTTTTGCATTTGTTCACTTTATTCTCATAGATCAGCATTAACAAATCTGCAGTATTTGTTCGCCTTTCAGATTGACAGGATGTACAGAAATTTACTGCGTTCCTGTTCCATACATTTCGCCCATAAACTGGCGAATGTTAGCTTCGTTTGCGAAGTTCAAATGCAGACACAGGGTGGGAAGATAATTGGGTTTGTCTGTAATTCAGCATGCTTTTCTCGAAAATTTCGTAATCTCTTCTTCCGGACTAAAAACAATAAGCATTGTTGCCGGTTTCGGACCACCTGTTCAATTAATCTTACCCTAATGCTTCCACTTTATCTCTTCCACGGAATTTATGTTCTAATGCACGTTTATTTATCCATTTGATTTGAAATTATATTTTTTGATTAATTTTTCATAGTGAATTCTGTATAGTTTTCTCCATTCTCTTACGCAGTTAAGTGTTTAACGGCGACATACGATGCAAAATGACGCGTAAAAATTCCGATTATTGCATATGTTTTCTTTAATGAGATTTGGTGTTACGATTGTTATCGATAGGCAGATCTACTAATTTTGGAACACTAAAGTTTTACACAGCCAGTGGAAGCGAGATTAATGTTTACATCCGCGGCTACTTGTTTGGTGCAGTGCACTGAATTAAAGAAATATGTTATATGACTTTGAACGGAAGCTCCTCATTTGATTAGAGAGCCTACACTACGTATATTACAAGGAAAGACTGGATTACTCCCTTGTCTGATTATTTCGGTGTGTACCGGGGTTCTTTCCCAGGGGTAAAATGGCCGGGGCATGAAGTTGGCCACACACCTTCACCTAGTGCCGAGGTTTAGAACGAGTGGAGCTATACCTCTACCGTATATGCCTTCATGGCGTGGACAGGGAAAGCATTATCTTTCTACCTTTTACCTGTTTTTCTGCCCCCCCCCCACCCCAATACCTTTGACCATTACTAAATGTACATGAACATCGGGATGCTGATAATGAAAAGCTATGAAGTGGACCTAATTAAGGAACATTTAATGTGGGCACTTGAAATTAAGTTTGGTATTAAGTCTTCCAATAATACGCAAGTTATGTTACTTATTTGCGAGTACTGTTTGAAGCTTTCCGTATTGTGACAGTACTCTGGATTCCCCTGTGGCGCGGCGGCCCAACGCGGGCCATGGCCTCCTCATTCATGAGGTTTCTAGATCACACACAGCGACTCAGCACAGGCGGTAGGACTCGTCTGGACGAGTGATCAGCTCGTCGCAGAGACCTCTACATGACAACACACAACACTCAACACAGACAGACATCCATGCTCCCGGTGGGATTCGAACCCACGATCTCAGCAAGCGGGCGGCCGCAGACCTACGCCTTAGACCGCGCGGCTACTGGGACCGGAACTCTGGATTAGGGTTGAAAAATTTTATACGGAGGTAGACGATTAGCATGTTTTTATACACAGTCAAAATGCTATTCTTTTATAATTACAAACGTGGTGAAGTTGCGAATCTTTGAGGTTAACCTCACAAAAATAGCTTAGTTGAATTTCACCGTAGTGGAAAGTATACGCAAAAATTGGCCCTCAAATTGTGTACTTATTAACTTATATTTTTCTGTACCCTCCCCATCAAACTAAAGTCCTTCAGAAAAGCAAACATCATAATTTCTCCCCAGAAATATTTATTAATGTGATGTGAAAGGTATATTTACGTGTCAGGTTTTATACGTGGTGTACGTTGTAGTTTAAATAATCTTCAGCACAGGCGTTAAAGTTTCGTTATTGGACCCATTTTACCTTAAAACTGTAATTTCCCAGCACACATACAACTGTTCCACAATTGATAGGACCGATATCCCGATAAGATAACGTTATCATAGGCCGGTGCTGAGAGCTCGTCAATAATCCAACACTGCAAAACTTAAATCTGTATGTTAAATCAACCTTAGTTTAGAGCGTGCTTCTTCACAAAGGATTTAGTGTAATATTAAAAAGTGTCTAGATTGCAGGTGTGCACCTTCTGTGTCCACTTGTCAGAGGTATTTGAGTTTATTTATTGCAAATGTAATATTGCTGCAAAGGTAATAGTCCGAAGATTTAAAACTCTACAACATAAGCGTAGAAATTATGTTCTTGGCCAAACTAACCCAGAAAGGAAAGGCCCATTCAAGAAGATATAGTTTTAATACCTTGTGCTGCATTGCTTTTATCTGTCACCCCCAGTAGGAGTAAGAATTGATTTGAAAAATGGCCGTATACAACTGAAAATTTACATACCATTTTAAAAAATTGATTGAATTAGTAAGAATATAAAGAGATTAGTTATTGCTTGTATTGGCATCTGTTTGACATCGATATTGTAACATTGAAAGAATGTTAAATAAGTCTGAAACTCCATGCCTTACGAGGATGAGAAGATTGGCACGTGTGTAAAACACATAAGGAAGGAATGCGACATAAGCATGAAAACCGTACTTTCAAAACTAGAAGGGAAAATGCCACTTTTGAGACATAGAATTAGATGGAATGGTAGTATGAAAAGTGTTTGTCAAATTATGATTATATGTTGGGAAGTGGATTCACCTTTTGCAGAATAGCATCTAGAGGTATTATATTGGGAATTCGGGTTCCGTACTATCCATGCAAATATTCGACTCACTGAGGAACGACAAGCATCTAAAGAACGATGCCGCTCAAAGAATAAAACATATCAGTTAGTAGTAATATTCACACTGCAGGCTATAGCAATGGTAATATTTCTGGCTTTTATTCTTAAGTAACACGCTCTTCCTATAGTTACTTGCTGTCCATGCGCGGAGTCTTCGTCAGTACGTTCAGAATCTCCATCCGAATACCCGGATAATACATTGAAATAATCCACCTTTTCTGCTCGCTATTCGCTTTGATTTTCCTGCTCATCCTGCTGTGTACACTGTATGTAGTAAAATGGCTTACATAATTAAGCCTTCCAAAAAGTAAACGTTTCTTTTATCACGTTTCAGTCTTTATATGTTATTGCAATATCACCATTAAACCCGTTATCTAGTTTGTGTTCACGTTATGCCACCGAGGTACGCGGTAGTGATCGTTTATGCATTACTTTGTTGTTCGGCGGCGAAACGACGTTGAGGTCGGGTCGCTACCATCATATTTTAGTTTGCATTATGACCAGAGCCCGGGAAAATAGCTTATGTGCGAGAAGACGTCGAAATAAGACATTGAATTCACGAGAACAGAAAGATACCAAACGACGTGGTCAACTGTTTGGCAGCCTCGGTACTTATTAAGAAGGTATCTGATTTGATTCTGTTTTCAAAACCAGTTATCCTAAAAGACGCTTTGCGTGGAGTTTCTCAGGACATCCAAATCAATAGGACGTTAGTACCGAGACCATATTACTGTCTTACAGATTCTTCCAATTCACTATTCATAATCATCCATCCATGCTACACTACCTTACCTGTAAGGTAAAGAAGGAGTCTTTAAGTAAATTCAGAAATATGTTATTATAAGAATATGTCGAATTCGTGTAGAATAGCCTACAATTTTTTCGTAACCGTTCAAACTCCATTTGCTCTACATACTTAAGAATGGTGTTTTTTAAGTGAGTAAATTCCACTAGATAATTAAGATTAAAAAGTTATTAACAATGCACACTGATTATCGGAAACAAACAGTACTTATCAAATTTCGTACTTTACTCCAGTTATAAGAATAATCTTATCTTTGTCATGATTCCTTCGGAATAATATTCGGGCTCTTATTGTATTGCAGTCCAGGTGAGTGCGTACATGTAACTTTGTTGAGTGAACTGTTAGCATTGTGCGTTTTAAATCGTAATTGAACTTCAGGTAGCCCTTGTTGAATTGTCGGTTATAAAACTGAAATTTGGGCGAACAAGATAGTTTCTGTGGTAAGTGGGTTAGATGCTTGTGAAAATCAATCGAGAAGTGTCTCATCGTTACAGTGTACTTAGAGCGCAAGTTGAAGTGAAGAAATTCTTCCTCTCTCTCTGACAAACAAAAACAAATAAACAAACAAACACACACACACACACACAGAAGATACCGTGCAGTTCCCTAGAAAACCTCTTCGCATGTATTTTAGAGCTACGGACTTTTGACATTTGCAGGTACATTATTTGACAACTTGTAATTCTTAATTATTAAGGAAACTGATTTTAAAGTCCCACACCATCAGGTCTGATTCTCGAGCAATATCGAGATGTGAGTGACAGACTTACGTTTGGAATACTTTTTCGACGAAGGAACTGATGGATGGAAAAATTATACTGTAGTTATTTAATATTGTAGTAATTGTATCGTTGGCATGGTTGCTAGTAGCGTTATTACTTTTGATAATATTGGTATTTGCGTACATTCCTCACCCATTACGACGGAGAAGTTTGATTTGTAGTCTGTTGCGCTTTACATTTTTTGTGCGCTCCGTGCTTTGATGGAGAAGTCGGAATGTCGGTTACGGTAAAGGGACTACGCCGAGTGCTGGACGACCGAAGAACCGTCGGTAACGGCAGGAACTCTTTCTGTTCCTCAGAGCGCACAGACCATCCCTTGAACTCAACCAGACTTCAATGGGTAGCGGGGTCTGTTCCCCGGGAATGAAGCGACAGAGTAGTGTAACTGAACACTCACGCCATCTGGTGCCGACGTTAGGAATGCGTGGAGCTGTACCATCTCTCAAAACAATATGCTGTTAATTTACTTTCACGAGTGTTTTGACCAGTTCAAAATTACTTATGTTTTATTCGCCGCCAACTTGTGTGATTCTGATAGTAAGAAATTACATGGAATTATCAGTGGATAAAGGAGGAAATTCAGGATTAACGAAGAATTTCCACTTTGAATGGGATTAGTATGCTGTATTTCGTCTGTTAATGCTGAAGATTCTTCTTAGTATTTTTTGTATCGTGAACGAACTATAAAATATGGAATTTTATGGCCTTTTTTTGCCTTCATACCCACTCACACACATGCCTGTATTGGCATAATCTTCGGCTGCATATCTGAAGATAACGAGCTGTCAAAGATGAAATATTGTAAAGATACACAAATCGTTGCAGTACCAGTAAATGAACAGTTATACTATTATGTTTTTCACTCCTAATTAGCTCCTACATGTTTCGGCTTAACTGCCATCATCAGGAAGCAAACACTTATATTATTGAAAACTTACAGTACTAAAATAGTCTTAAAATGCGTACGCATATCGTATGTACAGATTATATGTAAAATGTATAGGATTTAAAATGTTATGAAATGACACTATAATATATTGTTGACTGTAGCTTGTTATCAAATAATAGTGGGAGCCAGTATAGCGTAGACGTTATAGCGACTGGCTACGGGCTGGACGGTCCGGGGATCGAAACCCGGTGAGGGCGAGGTTTTCCGCATCTGTCCAGACAGGCTCTGAGGCCCTACCAGCCTCCAATACAAAGGGTACTGGGTCTTTCGGGGGTAAAACGGCCCGGGGTGTGCGTTGACCACCCACCCCCATCTAGCGCAGAGGTTAATGAAAGAGTGGAACTGTACCTCTACTCCCCCTCCGGTCCTTCGTGTCCTGTTCTAGGGTGAACGTTACTTTACTTTGCTTTACTTTATAAAATAATAGTAGTTTTCCTTGTTTACAATTTGTGTTTGCCAGTTGCATTTGTGTTATTTCCGTTGCCTTTATTTTGTGTCTATTTAGGTCCTAAAATCAAATGGCAAGGAGAGAGGTGTAAACAACGAAAACAACCATTATCTTATAACATTTTGTGATGGACAAGGTACTATTTGAATGGCCCAGGACTCCCGTTAAATTAGCAGAAAAAGAATTCGCGCCCATTTCTCTCTGTGCTCCATTGTGCTGTCACATGCCAAGTGAAAAATGGCAGATCTAGAAATTACGAAAACGATGTAAAAACCCTTTCTGTGGGTACTTTTATAATCTTGTATTTTGACTTGACGTTTTCTGTAGCCATTAATAACTGTTCATCATTACATCAGGACTTCATCAGTAGACAATAGAAGATGAGCTAAATGAATGTGCTTAACTACTAGGAATACGAAGTTAATGGCCAGCAATGGGGTAGGAGTGTGAGTGGCTTTGAATAACCAGTGTAAGGACAGTGTCATAGTCATTATATTATTTTCGGATTATATAACAGATATTAAATTTGCTAATTCCCTTCAGAATGCACTGAATTTTGCCATGGAATACATGAATATTACATGCTTAAATAACATTATTATTATGGTTCATCAACGTTGAATTTGAAGCTCGTTTCAAAATTTTGGTTTTTATTTAATTTCGATCTTTAATGTGCATCCCAACTTAGAGCACTTGAAGTCTGCCTGACTGACCGACCGACTAACTGACTGGCTCTTTTGATGACTGACTGACTGACTGACTGTCTCCTTGGAACGAGGCTCTTTCGCGTAGTCACTCAGTCTTCAAAACATTCTCGTTTTATGCGTAGACCCAGAACGATCATTAGCAAGTACACACAATTGCCCACCACAGGACTCTGGATAAACAACACGAATCATGTTCCACTGCTGTAGCAAAATAAGTTACATGTACAGTCGAGGATAATGTTTTTACTAACTACTGCTTTCTGTGGTTGTAGTGTTGAATTATGCTGGTAATTAATTTTCTTAATCACAGATCTCACGAATGATACACTGAATATTTTGTGATGGGATCCCTATATTCACTTTCTCTTCTGGTCCTCTTGTTAGTTACTTTCGTTAACCAGATCTGTGGCTCTGAAGTCAAGAATGAAACCAATCATCGTTTGGTTGAAGGAAACAAATCATCAGGTAAGAGTTCAAACATTGCAACGTCTTTATTTTAGTTCACCAAAAGAAGTGTTTAACATATTGACGGTTAAATGTACGAACAAATATGACATTGATTACATATGTAATTGTCCATATTTATTAGTCATACCAATGGAATTTCAGATTAATGTTATCGGTATGGTGGCGTACCGAGAAATCATAGTAGCTGTAGTGACATGGCTACTGCCTGGACAACCGAGTAGTCTTAGGTTTGATTACGGGCAGGGGTATCTAAACTGGCTTGGGTTTGCAGCTTACATATCTTCATGTTCAGTGGGTGACGGGGCTCTTTTCCTTGAGGCACAGTGGGCAATGCCTGAAATTGACCATATCATCCAACAGATGCGGAGGTTGCGAAAGCGCGAATCTTTAATTCCACTTCCTTTTTTGTTTTGCACACGTCCATTAGAGCAAGTTTACCGTTAACTCTTCGTATGCATGAAAGCCTTTGAAACTGTTATGTTTAGGGTTTCATTATAACAGAAAGGCTTGTTGAGGCTTGTTGTGTTTAACAACGCATGTGTGTACGGACACATAAGATAATACATTTTGTTTCGGTCGGGATGTAACAGGTATTTCAATAAGTAATAATTTTTCGCCAGTTTTGTACATAAATTATAATTTCAAATGCTTTACTCAAAAACAGAAGAGTACTTGAATAAGACACGTTGGATCAAGATATCTTTTCGAAAATTCATGATATAAGTAAGAGTGATAAATTATTGCAGATTTTAGGAGATATGTTCATTTCATCCACCTATTCGCCTTACAAACCACTAACGACAGAATGAGAACAAGATTTACACCGTCACACGTTATAGACAATTTCAGATAACATTAAAAACCCTATATTTAAATATTTGTCGGTAACATACGCTTATTTTATAAAGATGGATTTTAGAATTTCCTCCAATTAGGTTTTCTCTCTCTCTCTCTCTCGAAAGGGTGACAAAGTGGATAAAACAGGTATTTTTTCTGTGAATATCAGACACTTCTCTAAATGTCATATTTACTTTTGAAATAGCATATAACTAAGTTTAAACGTTAATGGAAAATATTTATCTGAAGGTACCGGCAATTTACAGTATTATGCTGGAAATAAATAATGCTGTACAAAAAAATTACAAATGTATATTATTTTTATATCGAGAAATCGAGATTCACATCTAAGTTATCCATCTCCAGTGAAAATTCGTACAAAAAGACGTACAAATGCGAGATTTTGACGTTCGTAGGGCCGTGCATCGTGATATATTTCTACAGTAAGACCAACGAGATGCGCCAGTTTCTTAAATTTATTTTATTTTGGAGTGGCACTCTATATGTTTCGCCGGTCTTTCCGCCCATCATCAGGAGTCTAAGACTGTACATACAGCATCAGGTGTATGTCAAACAGATTCTGCTGACTGCTTGCTAGCGGAAAAGAGATGGAACTCTCGTTCCCGCTAGCAAGCAGTCAGCAGAATCTGTTTGACATATACCTGATGCTGTATGTACAGTCTTAGACTTCTGATGATGGACGGAAAGACCGTCCGAAACATGTAGAGTGCTACTCCAAAATAAAATAAATTTAAGAAACTGGTGCATCTCGTTGGTTTTACTATAAAAAATGCGAGATTGTGTTTCTGATTGCTGTGTCCAGTCTTCGACTATATGAATTCATGTCGACTGATAAATATTTATTGACATACGAGTGGAGCGTTCTACCTCCGTTTTCAGGGAAGTCCATGAATAGAATGGAAGCAGCAAGCTCCTGCGGTACCTCGTTGGTCATTAGCAACCGATAGGTTGTAAGATCCCAAGAACCTTTATGTGGAGAACATAACATGGCATTGTCATATTTTCTGAAAATTTTTTATAGTAATTTTTCAACTGGACAGAATTGAACACAGTCGGTTTGTAGAAGAGATGAGTTTATTCCACCCTTGAAAATGGAAGGTGGGGGAAGGTGATAATTTCCAACTACTGACCAGGAAGGACGGCTTGTAAGTTTGTAGTGTCGTTAGGTGCACTCACGGCCGTATGGTGCACCAAGGCCAGTGTTGAAGGGTTAGGAGTAGCTGATGTTAACATAATAAAACATCCCGTTCTGTTGTTGCTCATCTGAGGGGGGGGGGGGGGGAGGGGGTAAAAGAATTAAAATTTTCAGTCGAACCTAACTTACATTCTGAATCAGAAGTTAAGTTGAAGTCTTTACATTCTTCACTACCTCCTGTCAGATTTAGTGCAATACACTAAGCCAAGTAGCTTGTCTGTCATTATTCTGTCCGTAGATACGTACTATACAACATGCTGTGTACAATATCACACTCTGTTCTATAGAGAGGGAATGAATTTGAAACTTCTGACACGCAGCATCCTGTCAACAGACAAATTATCCCACCGACTTTTGGGCTGAGACTTTGCATGTTGGTTTGTGACAAACGCCCAGTGAGCAGTTCAATCGCTGTACTCAGATTTCGCTATAAGAAAGACTACTGGACTCAAAAGTTCAAGAGCAGCGTAATATTTGTGAGAGATCTTGACTAGTAGATAGAAACTCATTTTGTTTACTCAATTCTGATTCTAATTTTTATGCTGTCCTTTGAATTTCAAACTGTAAAGTGTTTGAACTGAAGTTATGTTTTCAGTTGAGACTGTAAGGCTACCCAAAAAAGATATATAAGTGTTTTATTAAAAATACGCAATCCTCCTTAATTAATTAATTAATTTATTTATTTTAAGTTTCTGTGTTTTATTTAATGACGATCTTGATGGTAATGATTATATAATACCTGCGTTCGATGAATTAGTTTTGCGTCTAGAGGACAAGGGAAATGACATAAAATTGTCCATGTGCTTACAGACCACATCATGATAATATAGAGGTGGGAGAGAAATGCCCATCGGCTTTCGAAATAAAAAAAAAACTAATGAAAAGAAATGTGATATGTGTGAACAGATTGTGTAAATTAATCGCTAACTCAGTGTAGAATTAACTGTAACTGTCAGCTTTCGAAAACTGTGTTTTTATATATCCACAATTTCCTCTTTGTACTCCAGCAGTTGACCTCACATAGATGCCATTACGCATTGCTGCAAGTAGATAGGGATGGCTTCGATCCAGTGTCGAATTTAGGGGTATCGGCAGGTTTGCAGGTAGCATCATATGAAAAACCTCCCAGTTAATATCTCCGTAGCAAGAAATGAGTTACAGTGGCAACAACTGTATATTTTGGCACTGTAAGTATTCCTGTGTGATCTGTGATTCATGCAGAATGATCACTTGAGGTTAGTCGAGAGGGAACTTTGGTCGACTCCAGAGTGAATTGTAACTGTCAAAGTTTTATTAGAACGAAGCAGAGCAATATAACGTGTTGTCCAGTTGACCTCCTCACTCAGCCGAACTTGCGACAGCGATTTTTTTTTTCCTGTTTTGCCCATTAAGGTTTAAAGTGTACTGATAAAAGTCTTTGGAGCATCCGCACAGGAACTGAGCACTGCGTTGCAGTCATCTGTAGGACGTCCTGCAGGAATGATGTCCTCTGCCAGTTCGGAAGCAAGGTTGCAAAAATGGCTATTTAGGTCACGTAGAAAGTTCCGTTTCTAAACGCTATTGATTGCGATTAAATGATCTTTCGCTTGCACGTGTCTGTATAGACATGTCTTTGAACAAACTGCCAATTTTATTCCACTGGTTACTTTATTTCGAGAATCGCCAGGTATCTTTGCCCCACTCTATAAGTGTACATACAGTAGACACGCATTTCCACGAATTCCTATTATTGCAGTCGATAGAGACATGTGTTCACCTTAAAGCTCGACATCATTATCCCAGTTGAAAGAGCCTACCCGCTGAACATGAGGTACTTTTAAGTGTTTTAATAACATAAAATAAAATTATTATATTCAATTTTTTAGTTCGAGTATATGAAGCAGAACTGGAGGCCTTTTTACGATCGGTCTTGAAAAATGGAATACCGAATTTCGGTATTCCGCATTTGGACCCTTTGTCTTATAACGATACCATCTTCATCAATGGAACTGATATGCCGGGTATGATAAAGTAAGTAATATGCTATCACCATCCATAAAAGGAAGACGAAATATTATAAGTGTCATATGTCAGAACTGTCGGTAACTGTGAGAACTTTTTTTCTGTACCAGAAGAAATGTTACATGTTCTTAGGATATTACTATGGCAAACTTTCTAAGTATAACTACATAATATCTGACTGAAAAAGCGTTTGAATTAACCCTAAGTATAAGTGTTTCACCATTGTCACCATAGTTGTTGCGGGACAATAAAATATATAGTACTACTTCATTAATTAAGGGCGTACCGTATCACGTTTAATTTAGTTCTCTCTTTCCTCTTGTATATATCGTTATAGAGCTTATTTAAATTCACCTGTACGTGTATTTTGTGAAATACTTCGAAAGTTGTTGAAATGTTTAATGTGTTTTCTGAATGTGAGAGAAAAATTATGCCTTTGGAGTAAAGTAGTGTAACGTAAAGTTCTGTTTCAATTGTAAGGTAGGAATGGGCATATAAGATTCTGAAGAGATTTATAACAACGTTTTTCAGAATGAAGTTTTATTATAATTTCTTCACTAATGACGATTTCTGTAAGTTTTAGAAAGACCTTAAATATTCACATTTTTAAGGTATATACTGGTTACCGCTATATCTTACTACATCCTACATTTTTGTGATGGACTATAGATATCCCAGACAGCAGTTGATTGTTATAAGTCCATGTCTATTATTTTTACAGAATAGAGTATTTGGAACTGGGAGACTTCGAAATCGATGGTCTGAGCGCATTTGAAGTACACGCATTGTCGTTTCAACCATTCACGCTGAAAATCGATTTAAATTTTACATTTCCCATAGAAGTGAAAGCTAAGCACTCAAACTTCAGTGTCATCGTTGGGGATATCCTACCATTCAAAGGAGAAGGACCGGCAAAGTAAGTATTGCCAGACACCTTATAACTAAACGTGATATGAAAATGACCAACATGTAGAAACCGTATAGCGGAACACTGAGACGCGTTAGAATCATTGAATCCTGACTTGTCCTCAGGTGTTCATAGCTTTAATCCACTGTGGGTCTCATTTTTTTTTTGTCACCGTTTTATATATGTCCTAGACCGCCATTGTTACTTTTCTTAGATTTTGTTGTTGTCTGCTTGTTTTCTCTGAATAATTTTTCATTCTTTCTATAAATTTTCCCATTATATGACTGGGCCAACATAATACTTATGTCCTAGGTCACACCGTCTTTCATCAGGCGATTTTAAATTCATGGTGACTTATACATCCATTCTAATTTTTGTTACGAAGCTTTTTTTTTTTGTAAACGTTCTTGAAACCGGTTATTTTTTGACTGTTATTTGTGAAACTCGTCGCATGATATAAACATTTACACTATATTTTAGTTTATCAGTAACTCTTTAATTACAACATTTTTCTTAAATATGCGAAGCCTTTCCTTGAAAAAACGTTATTCGGAATCAAACCTTAATATTTTAATGGTCTTTTTCTAGTGTAATCGCATTAAAAAATTTATAACATAAGGTGTGAACAATTCGAAAACACATATGTGAAATGTTTCGTTAAACAGTACCTTATGGATTAAAGCGGCGAATAAACCGATTTTTAACCTTGTGCACGCATTAGACGAAATTCGGAAATGCACAGTCTATATCAATACCTTATATTGATAATAATAGTAATCAGTACTCGGTAATAACACATCTTATTAAAGAGATCATTCTTATTTAACGCCTGTTGTTCAATGATTCTTTAATTACAATATTTATTTTTGAATATTTTAACATCTGATATTCCAAACAAATATTATATTCTGTCAACAAGAACCCGTGATGAGTTGGTCCCTGTTGTTCCTGCAGCTTGGAGGTTGGGCGAAGTGCTAAAATATCCTTACCGTAAAAACTGGGTCTGTTACGAAACTTGAACACGTGCCTTGGACCTGGACTGATACTTTGATACGACCTAAGCAACGAAAAAGAGACAATGTGATTTGGTACGTGGAATGTTAGGAGCCCGTATAGGGCAGGTTCACTTACAGCAGGAGGCAGGTGATTAACAAAATATACATTGGAATTTGTGGGTATACAGGAGGTTTTGTGGTACAGTACAAAGGGGGAATGGGAATTATAATTTTTTCTTTGGAAGAGGAAATGAAAATCGTCAATTGGGAACAGAATTTTTTGTAGCCACAGAATATTATCAGCAGTTAAGAGAATAGAGTTTGTTAGTGATGGGATGTTATATATAGTTCTGAGATGTCGCTGGTATAATGTCATTGTTCTGAATGTGCATGCACCAAGTGAGGTGAAAAGTGATAATTCAAAATATACTTTTTATGTGGAATTAGAGCAGGCTTTTTATCATTTTCCTAACTACCATATGAAAAATGTGTTAGGAGATTTTAATACAAACGTGGGGAGAGAGAATATTTTCAAACTGACAATTGGGAATGAGAGTCTACATTAGGATAGTGATGATAATGGTGTTAGAATAGTAAACTTTACCACATCAAGCAATCTAGTTGTTAAGAGCACGATGTTCCCACACCGAAACGTTCATAAGTACACCTGGATGGCATTCGAGTATGCTCGATGTACGATTTTTCAGGGTAGCTGACTGTGATACTGATCACTATCTGGTGGTTGCATAAGTCAGGGAAAGGTTGGCAGTAAGTAAACATGGAGCACAGAAGTGTGATGTGTAGGGATTCAATCTCTGGAAGCTAGGTGAGCTGGAGGTTGGGAAACAGAATCATATTGAGATTACAAACAAGTTTGCAGCTTTGGAAAACTTAAGAGATGGCAATGACATAAACAGGGCTTGGGAGAACATTAAAGAGAATATCAAAACGTCAGATAAAGAGAGTCTAGGTCTGCACGAATTGAAGCAGCATAAAATCATGGTTTAATGAAGAATGTTTAGGTTGTTTAGATGAAAGGAAGCAGTATAAAATGCAGTGGGAACAGGATCCAAGCCCAAGCAATGCAGATAATCTGAACAATGTAAAACGTGAAGCTAGCAGACATTTCAGGAACAAAAATAAGGAATATCTGAGAGTTAAAATAGAGGAACTTTTAACTAACAGTAAAATAAAAAATATTAGGGAATTTTATAGAGTTATCAATGACTTTACAAGCGTTACCAGCATGGAACTCATATAGTACAGAATGACAAGGGTGATTTGGTTACAGATTCCCAAAGTATTTTGGCTAGGTGGAGGAACTATTTCTCCCAGCTATTGAATGTACATGCGGTTAATGATGTTAGGCACATAGAAATACACACAGCAGATAGCACAGTCGGTATAACGACTCCCTACAGGCTGGACGGTCCGGGTATCGAATCCCGGTGGGGGCCAGATTTTCCGCACCCGTCCAGAGAGTCCCTGAAGCCCACCCAGCCTCCTATAGAATGGGTACCGTGTCCCTTTCCCAGGGGTAAAACGGCCGGAGCGTGGCTTTGACCACCCTCCCAATCCAGCACCGAGGTTAAAAAAAGAGTGGAGCTATACCTGTACTCCGTCATGGGCCTTTGTGGCCTGTTCTAGCGTGAAATTTACTTTTAACTTCACCTTAGTTTGTTAATTTATTTTTATGGAGAACACGAAAACACGGCCTTAGTCTAAACGTACAACAATTAAAGTCTAACCTTTCTTTCAAATGGAGGGAGAATCATGTAACTGATTCCCGATGTTTAAAAACAAAACAAATTTAAAAAAAAATTAACATATATCTCTTCATAATTCACGGAAAATGGTCAAGGATCGCACTGTTTGTATTCGTATTTGCGGAAATATGTGGCGTTTTATGTTGTCCAGTGCCTTTCATGTAATGAATCAACCACCTGAAAATGGTTAAGTATAATAGCCGAAACATGTGGCAGTAAGACATTGTTATTAGAAAATGATTAATTTTTATTCTGGCTATCCAGTTTATTTAGTGTATTTAACACATTTCCATAGCACAACGGCGCTGTACCAATTAACAATGGCGTATAGCTGATATGCAATCTACTTCTGAATTCCTGGCCGATTAACCCTCGTGTGAAATGATCGTAAACTGTTATTCAGTCTCAAATTTTTCATTCTGTTGCTGTTACTACTATCACAACCACCACCACCACCAACATCAACAACAACAATAACAACAACAACACTGACCCCATCATTAAAAACAGTAAAACGACAGTAGTTTCTCTCTTACCTTCTGTTCAAACATTTTAATTTTTAAACATTTTTATCTTTTCAAATGTTTAGCCCAAGGAACAATGGAAAATCGCTAGATATGTAAACTGTAACAATGTATTGAATGCATTAATGGACGTAATAATTAACCAAATTCGAAATTTTCTTTGGCAGTTTAATTGCCGATCTACGTGTAGAAGCCAGCATCGGGTTTGAGGCAGTATCACCACCAGACCTTTTCTTACGTCTACATTCGCTATCAGGTGACATCTTCTTTGACAAACTGGAGGTAAGAAACATATATAGTTGTTGGTCTAGCGGTAGTTTTCGTGGTGCACACATTAGTTTGCTATAGTACATAAATTCCTGTTATTTTTGATAGCAATTGGAACATTGTGTCATTTCAATAAAGTTCTCAAGTGGACGGATAAACACAAAAGGTAAAGCAGTACCATTACAGGCCTGGACAGGCCCAGAGGATTCCAGAAGTTAAGGCTCCCAGATTTCATGACAACGGCACAGGATGGTGGTAGGTTGTCAGCCTTACGCACCGGCCGCCTTTACCCCCAGGAAATACTCCTGGTACTCATTTCTGTTAGAGGCTGAGT
>Ga0136643_10001940_pt1 | contig 26183 bp, 23 predicted proteins | sample TergutLab28metaG_FD_96883 | JGI IMG/M metagenome (GOLD analysis project Ga0136643, IMG submission 96883) | Labiotermes labralis P1 segment gut microbial communities from Petit-Saut dam, French Guiana - Lab288 P1 (version 3) (version 3) | ecosystem: Host-associated > Arthropoda: Insects >... | reverse complement strand
GTAATGCCAAATGCTTCACAAATTCTCTCTAACGTTGGAAGTCTTGGAAAATCCATTCCATACTCAAAAGCTCGTATAGTTCCGGGCGAAAGACTAATCATGCCAGCAAACTCTCCAATACTCAATTTTCTACCTAAACGCAAATCTCTAAGCAATATGCCAAATTTTTCTTTTTCGGTTAATGGCTCATCTAATAGAGTTGGAAGTGCTCTAAATTGGTTTAAATTTTTATCCATGTAGTCTTGTAATCTTGATTCTCTAAGTCCACGAGCCATATACGTTCCTGTTTCTATAGTATTTCTTTTTCCATTAAAAAGCCCTTCTCTAGCTATTAAAATTGAAAGACAAGTAAAATATTCTTCATCAACACAGAGAATTTTAGCTTTTTTTACATACTCTTTGAATAATTCCTCAACTCCATTAAGCTCCTCTTTTAAAAGCTCTTCAAGCCCTTTGGCGTGCAAGAGCCTGTTTGTTATTCGTATGTATATATATCGCCTAATATCTTCTTCAGTTTCTTTTTCTTTCGGATAAAGCTCAATATTTTTTTCTATAGCCTTTAAGATTTCAAGTGCTTGTTTATAATCTTTGCATATTGCAATACTGAAAATTAACAACTTTCTATTGTAATTACCTTTTATAAGTTCCATATTTGTGCCAAACTCTAAGTTCATTAGCATTGGTAATATCAGCTCATAAGAAGATTTAATGTTGTTTGTTTCTTCATAATTAATCAAGCCTTTAAGTAAATGGATTGTGTTCGTTGCAGTTTTATTTTCAGTATCATCGTGGTTTTTTAGATAATTTTCAAATTTTTCTTGCAACTTTGTCATTAGCTCAACATCATAAGTCGAGTCTAGAGAAAGAAATTCATCTACTAAGGGTTTCAGTTTTAATCTACTCATACTATTCACCTACCAATCTCCATCATCAGGTAATTTTCCACCGGGATCTCCACTAAAGGGCATAATAGGCAATGGCATTACAATTATAGGTTTCTTTATTTTCCTCATAAAAGTTGCTCCTATTCTATATTTTATTTTCCACAACATGTTACCTATTTAAAGTATACAACATATTCTTACAAGGTGCAAGAGCTTTTTCGTTTTTTGCAATAAAAAACATGACATACATTAATGCCATGTTTTTTATTTATTATACCAAAGCTTATCTTGAAGCCATAACCTCTGTAAATGCACGGTCGAACTCTCTTGTAAAATCACCTAAATGAACAAATACTTCACATCTGTAATATTCTTCATCAGAAGGCCAGAAGATTGGGTTATTAGCTATTACAGGGTCGATTAAACGAAGAGCAGCCTCGTTTGCTGTTGTAAACCCAACATATGCAACATTCATAGCTGCTATATCTGGTCTAAGCATAAAGTTTATAAACATTTCTGCTTCTGTTACATTTCTTGCATTTCTAGGGATAACCATAGCATCATACCAAACATTGCTACCCTCTATAGGTATAACGTAATTTAAGTCTGGATTGTATCTTTGTGCAAAAAGTGCATCACCCGAGTAAACAAGTGCAAGTGCAGCCTCGCCGCCAATCATTCTATCTTTAACATCATCACCAACATACGCTAAAACTAATGGTCTTTGAGAGATAAGTAAATCTCTTGCCGCATGTAATTCATTAATATTTGTTGTGTTTATAGAGTAGCCAAGCATACGAAGAGCAACCACAAAAGAATCTCTCATGCTATCATACATAAAGATTTGCCCTGCGTACTGCGGGTCAAACATGCTTGCCCAGCTTGTTATTGGCTCTGAAACCATTGTTGTGTTGTAAAGTATGCCAACAGTACCCCATTTGTAAACTACAGAAAATCTATCATAAGGGTCATATGCAAGTCCTCTAAATCTATCGCCAATATTAACGAAATTAGGAATATTATCAAAATTAAGCTCTTGTAACAAATCTTCTTCAATAAGCCTCGAAATCATAAAATCAGAAGGAAAAAGCACATCAAAACTAGTGTTTTGTATGCGGGCATACATCGTTTCGTTAGAGTCATACGTTGTATATGTTATCCTTATTCCCGTTTCTTCTGTAAACATTTCTAAAACTACTGGGTCGATAAAATCACCCCAATTAAAAACTCTTATTGTTACGGTATCTCTAGAACATGCCGAAAGCCCAAAGCTCCCGAAAATTGCCGTGGCTGCCAAAACACCCGCCATCACTACTTTTTTAAATTTCATTTTAAATCTTTCCTTTCATTTCATGGATAATTATTTATTCTTATTCTGTCAATCGCTTTTTATCTCTTAAATTGATAATAAACAAGAGAATCAAAACGACTAAAAGCATGAGTGTTGAAAGTGCGTTTATTGATGGATTTACGCCCCTTCTTGCCATTGAGAAAACTACTACCGACAACGTGTCAGACTCTGGCCCTGTGGTGAAAAAACTTACTAAAAAATCGTCTATACTCATTGTAAACGCCAAAATCATTCCAGTTAAAATGCCCGGCGAAATTTCTGGTAAAATTACCTTAAAAAATGCGTAGGCAGGTTTTGCACCAAGGTCTATCGCTGCTTCAAAAAGGCTTTTATTAAGCCTTCTAAGCTTAGGCAAAACCGAAAGTATTATATATGGTATGCTAAAAGAAATATGTGCTATTAAAAGCGTTATAAATCCAAGCTCACCACGCCTAAAAATACTAAAAATGGTAACGTATAAAAGCATTAATGAAACACCAATAACAACATCTGGGTTAAAAACAGGTATATTCGTAATATTCATAATAAGCCTGCGGCTTTTTCTGCCCATATTGTTAATTCCTATTGCCGCCATTGTACCAATAACCGTTGAAATTAGTGCCGATAATACTCCAACCAAAAGAGTATTGTAAAGTGCCCGCATTATCCTTGTATCTCTAAAAAGTGCACGATACCAGTCAAGTGTAAACCCTGCCCAAACACCACGAGAACGTGAGGCGTTAAAACTAAATACAACCAAAACAACAATTGGTGCATACAAGAAAAACAGGATTAAAGCCAAATATATGCTTTTAAGCTTTTTCATGTTTACGCTTCGCCTCCCTTTCATTATCATCGTTCTTATCAAAAAGAGTAACAAAAGTATTGCACACCAAAATTATTACAATCATAACAACCGCAAGTGCTGCACCAAAATACCAGTTGTTTGCCCTAAAGAATTGCTGCTCTATAAGGTTTCCGATAAGTAAGAAATCTGCTCCGCCTAGAAGGTTTGAAATAACAAATGTTGTTACCGATGGCATAAAAACCATTGTAACCCCTGACGCAACACCCGGTATACTTAGCGGAAAAACAACTTTAGTAAATGTTTTTCGTCTGTTTGCACCAAGATCTGCCGAGGCTTCTAAAAGGCTATTGTCCATCTTAGTTAAAACGGTGTATATAGGCAAAACCATAAAAGGCAAATAATTGTAAACCATGCCAAGAACAACTGCACCCTCTGTATACAAAAGCTGAAAACCATCAAAACCTAAAGCCCTAAATATTGTGTTTACAATTCCGTTATTCTCAAGAATAGTAAGCCACGCATATGTTCTAAGTAAGAAGTTCATCCACATAGGAACAATAAACAAAAACAGCAAAAAACTTTTTTTAACAAAATCTCTAGACGCTAGAATATAAGCTATAGGATACCCTATAACAAAACAAATTGCCGTTGAAATAACCGCAAGGCGGATAGAACGCCATATGATTCTAAGAAACATAGGTTCAAATACTTGGCTAAAATTATTAAGTGTTAAATTCCCGTCAAAATCTATGATACTGTAGTATCCGATTAGTAAAAGCGGTATAATCACCAAAAATATCATACACAAAATATACGGAAAAGACAAAAGTTTACTCTTCATCTGCCTCCTCCTTTGCAATTACTTCATCTTTTTTCATAACATGTATTAAATCAGGTGCAACGGTAAGCCCTACATTAGAACCTTCTGGGCTTAAAACTGTTGACTGCACTTTCCATGTAAACTCGCTCGCTTCAACATGCATTTCGTAATGTATGCCCAAGAATTTCACATTTTTCACAACACCTTTTAACTGACCCATATCTTCCGAAACGATTTTTATATCTTCCGGCCTGATAATAACATCTACGTTAGTGTCTTCCGAAATATTCTTGTCGATACAAGGGAAAGTGTGCCCTGCAAAAGTAACTTCGTAATTTTTGTGCATAACACCAGAAATTATATTACTTTCACCTATAAAATTAGCAACAAAGGCGTTTTTAGGCTCGTTATAAATATCTTCAGGTGAGCCGATTTGCTTGATAATTCCGCCGTGCATAACTGCAATTGTATCAGACATGGTAAGTGCCTCTTCTTGGTCATGCGTAACGTATACAAACGTTATCGAAAGCTCTTTTTGCATGTTTTTAAGCTCTATTTGCATTTCTTTTCTAAGTTTTAGGTCTAATGCACCAAGCGGCTCATCTAAAAGTAAAACTTCGGGTTTATTAATTAGTGCACGAGCTATAGCTATACGCTGCTGCTGACCACCAGAAAGTGAGTTTACAGAGCGCTTTTCAAACCCGTTCAAATTAACCAGCTCTAACATTCTAGAAACTTCTTTTTTTATTTCATTTTTATCAACTTTTTTTATATTAAGCCCAAAAGCCACATTATCATAAACATTCATATTAGGGAATAATGCGTATTTCTGAAAAACCGTATTAACACGCCTTTTATGAGGGGCAAGGCCCAAAATACTTTCGCCTTCAAATAATAAATCGCCAGAGCTTGGCGTTTCAAAACCGCCTATAATCCTGAGAGTTGTGGTTTTGCCACAACCTGAAGGGCCTAAAAGCGTTAGAAATTCGTTCTTTTTTATATACAAGTTTATATTATCTAAGACCTTTGTGTAACCATCGAAAGTCTTAGATACATCAATTAAATTTATAAGGCGATTTTCTTCCATTTTACGTCCCTCCCAAGTTTAAAAGTTTGGCGGGGTTGAAACCCACAAAACAACAGAATCAGCATTATTATTATTTTCTATGCAGTGCGAAGAGTTAGCATTGTAGTAAAAACTTTCGCCAGATTTCGCACTAAACTTTTTGTTTCCTATTCTAAGCGTTACATTTCCATGAAGAACATAGCCAAAAACCTCTCCGTTATGAGCCGAATAAAGCTCCGAACAGCCACTAGGCTTAAGCCTTAAAAGTATAGGTTCCATGCAGTTTTTTTGAGCATTTGGTATAATCCATTCTATGTTATAAAGTAGCTCATCGTTTTCTTGAATAAACACATCTTCCTCACCAAAAACAATCTTGTCGTTTTGTTCTTCTGAAAAAAAGTCTTTAAGCGTTGTGCCAAGGCACTCTAAAATATCGACCAAAGTTGTTATAGATGGACTCGTTAAATCCCTTTCAAGCTGTGAAATAAAGCCTTTTGAAAGCTCTGCTCTGTTGGCAAGCTCTTCCTGAGTGAGGTTTGTTTTTATTCTAAGCTGTTTAATTTTTTCACCAATTTGCATTGTTTTCACCATATTCTTCAAGTTTAATAATATAACCTTTTTGTTTAGAATTTGTAAACTTATCAATATATATTTAAACATATTGCGATAGAAATGTCAAGAGTAAAATTAAATTTTTTGGGTAAAATATTAGCGATTTTACTACGGAGGTTTAAAACCATGAAAAGAAAAAATATAGCACCCGCTTTTAAAATATTTTTATCAGGATTATTCATTTATACGGTGTATAAAAGCGTAAAACTTGTAGACTTTGCCCTTAGCCGTGATGGGTTTGAAATGTTTGAAAGAATGTCTAAAGATTCTCGTGAAATGCAGCTTATAAAAAACGATGCCAAAAAAGACAAAGAAAAGATTGATAAATTCATAAAAAGATCTATTAAAAGAGATGGGTTTATTGAATCTTTCGACAAAACTCGCCTCTTTGCACAAGTATATCGGCAGCGAGAGTATTCTAAAAAATGGGCAATACTGGTTCATGGATATAGTGCAAATGGGAACGATATGATGTATATGGCTAGAAAATTCTTCAAACTTGGCTATAATGTGCTTTTACCCGACTGTAGAGGTCATGGCAAAAGCGAAGGCGACTACGTTACAATGGGATGGCATGATAGGCTTGATTTAGTAGAATGGGTAAACAAGATAGTTGAAAGAGATAAGTATTCTAAGATTTTGCTTTATGGCTACTCTATGGGGGCCGCAACAGTTATGATGGCATCGGGCGAAGATTTGCCCAAAAATGTTAAATGTATTATAGAAGATTGTGGCTATTCTTCAGTTGTAGAAGAGTTCAGCTATCAACTTAAAAAACTGTTTAAATTGCCTAGGTTTCCGTTTATTCACATGTGTGAAATAGTGTCAAATATTATTGCAGGATATAAACTAAGTGAAGCTTCTTGCATTAATCAAGTTAAAAAATGTAAAACTCCTCTTTTATTTATACATGGCGAGAAAGACGAATTTGTTCCAACGCATATGGTTCATAAGCTTTATGAAGCAGCAACCTGTGAAAAAGAACTTTTTATTGTAAAAAATGCGGGACACGGTGTTTGTGAAAATATAGGCAAAGCAGACTATTGGAAAGTTATAAAAGATTTTAGTTCAAAATATTTGAATTAAGTTGAAAAATGTGATATGATATATAAAAATATCATATCACGAGGTTCAAAATGTACAAGTTATATACTTTTAATTCAACACACCAAGCTCTTTTTATGGAAAGAATTCTAAGCGACAATAAAATTTTATCAAAAATGATTCCAACACCGCGAAAACTAAGTGCTTCTTGTGGGTTTGCTTTAAGAATAAGTTTAGATGATTTTGAAAAAGTATCAGAGCTTATTATTAAAAACGAAATTTCAACAAATGGCATTTACGATTTTGATTAGTTTATTTGTAAGAAGACTATAGGGGGGAGTTATGAAATTACCATTAAAAATACTTATAATATTGATTGTTGTTGTTTTGCTAATTATTGGCGTACCAATTTTAATTAATGAAATGTACAATATTGGCGGATATGTTACTCATTGGGGAGCTTCTGAAACTTTAGGATACTATGGCTCAATTTTGGGAGGCTTTGCGACGCTTATAGCTATTTATATCACTATCAAATATGAAAACAAAAAAATGAGAAACGAGAATATAAAACGAGAAAATGAACGCAAGAGAGAAATGGCAATTCAGAGGCTTAATTTTGTTTCTAGCAATCTTCGACTCATGTTGTCTAAAATAGACAATCAGTCTATCATCTTAGATACATTTAAAGACAACATTTTCAATTGGATGGAAAAACCTCAAGAAATATATGAGCTTTATAACGACTTGAGAAGTATGATTAATATAAACAAAGATTTTACGTATGAAGAAAACAAGCTCATTGAAGATGAGTATAAAGAATTGCAAGAATATGCTAAAGTATATACTAACTTGCTTTTGGACTTTTATAATCTTTTGATTGAGCGTAAAAATCTTAAACTTGCCTTTGATAGCAATACTAATATGTGCAAACTTATAATTAGTTCAAGCAAGCTTCGACTGAGTAGAATTGATGAATTTATAAAAAAAATAGCTACCGAACAGTCAGATGAAGAAAAAAAATATATACGTGACATTTCACAAGAAATCCAAAAAAATATTGATGAATTCGAGGAAATACGCATTGCTGATGAAGATGTAAAGGGAAGACTAGATGAAACTTATAGCTTGATTTGTAAAGCACCTGAAAATTTTTTTGCTCTTTTTAATGAAAAATATTCGAATCTCCTCCCTACAATAAAAAAAGCAGAGGAAAAATTAAAAAATAAAATAGATGTGAGTATTTAATGAACTTAAAGATTAAAGTTGAAACCCCAAAAGAAGTACTTTGTAATTAAACAATTTACATACAACAGAGTACACAAAACTCCACCATCTTATTAACAAAACAGTGGAGTTTTACTTTTATTTATTAAAACCTATTTTTCATAATTTTCATCAATTTTTAAATCGCCCGCTGTTATCGCATTTCGAGCAAGCTCATCACAACGCTCGTTTTCCACATTATTGGCATGGCCCTTAACCCAAATAAACGTTACATTGTGATTATTTATTTGATTTAAAAGCCTTTCCCATAAATCAGGATTAAGTGCCTTATCTTTTTTATTTCGCATCCAATTATTTTTTTTCCAATTAACTGCCCAGCCTTTATTTATAGCATCAACAACATATTTAGAATCAGAGTATAAATTTACATTACATTTTTCTTTAAGTGCTTCTAATGCCTTAATAGCCGCAAGCATTTCCATGCGGTTATTTGTAGTTTTTCTAAACCCTTCTGAACTTTCTTTTCTTTGCCCATTATACAAAAGAACAATTCCATAGCCACCAGGACCGGGGTTGCCAGAGCAAGCCCCATCTGTATAAATATCAACTGTTTTCATCTAAAAGCCTCCAAATCGTCTTTTGTAGTAATTTTTATGTTTCTATAGCTTCCTAAAACTATTTTGGGCTTTATGCCCAAAAGCTCTACAAAACAACTGTCGTCCGTGCCGTCTAGCCCTTGATTTATTGCATTTTCATATGCTTTTGTTATTATATCTTTTTTAAACCCTTGCGGTGTTTGAATTAAATAAAGCTTGCTTCTATCAAGGCTTTTTTCAAAAAATTCACCATCTTTTGAAAATTTTATACTATCTTTTAGGGAAACAGCCGTAACAGCCGAACCGTGCTCTTTTACAGCCCCTATAACATTTCTTATTATTTCATTAGAAACGAATGGCCTAACACCATCATGCACTAAAACAATCCCACTGTTTTTGCTAACATATTTTAGCCCGTTATAAACCGAATCTCTTCTATTTTCTCCGCCAGCCACAAACTTTTTAATTTTATCAAATTTAATTTCTTCCTCACAAAACAAAATGTCATTTTTTGGTGTGACAATAATTATCTCGTCCACACAATCAAGCTCTTGAAACTTTTCTATAGTATGCTCTAAAATCATTTTGCCATTTATTTTGATATATTGCTTAGGAATCTCGCTTCCCATTCTAAGCCCTTTGCCACCAGCTACAATTATCACCGAAGTCATACGTAAAACCTCCACAAAAAATCTTTTGCCTCTTCGGCATAATCTATACCAATTCGTTTACTTGTTTTTATAGGTATTGCTATGTTTTCTATGCCCTCAATTTTATCTGCTACAAAAATTTTATCTCCAAGCATATCAAGGGTGTTAAAATTTTTATCAATCCCCATGGCTTTGCAAAGTTTACCTGGTCCATCCGAAAAATTTTTAACCTGATACTTTGATAACTCTCCAAGTCCTTTGCCATATCTAAGCCTTGAGGCCTCTTCTTTTCCCAAAACTATGTCAACACCTCTAATCAAAACTGCACATGGTGAATTTTCTTCTTCAACAACAATATTAAAGCAATAATACATGCCATAAATCAAATAAACATAAGCAAAGCCTCCTTCTTTAAACATTATTTCTGTCCGTTTTGTTTTCTTTAAGGGGTACGCATGGCAGGCTTTGTCATTATCTCCACGATACGCTTCAATTTCTGTTATTCTTCCTGCTATATAGTTGTTATCTATATTTACAACCAAATATTTTCCAATAAGTTCTTTTGCAACTTCTAGTGCTCCACGATTATAAAAATTTCTTAATACTTTGTTAAACATATAACTTCCCCCAAAGGCTTTACTTAATTTCTAATACATGTTATAATTATAGTGTAAAAATAAATTTTAGTAAAGAGGTGTTTTTTATGTATCAAGAGTGGAAGGACTTTGCCCCAGGAAAATGGGTTGACGAGATAGACGTACGCGATTTTATACAAAAAAACTACACGCCTTATGACGGCGACCATAGTTTTCTTGAGGGTGCAACAGAAAATACACAAAAACTTTGGGCTCAAGTTTTAGAGCTTATGAAAGTTGAAAATGAAAAAGGCATTTATGATGTTGAAACTAAAAAACCAAATACAATTGTTTCGCACGGACCTGGGTATCTTAACAAAGATATTGAGCAAATTGTTGGATTCCAAACAGATGCACCGCTTAAACGTGGAATTATGCCTTTTGGCGGGCTTAGAGTTGTAGAAACGGCTCTTGAATCTTATGGATATAAACTTGACGAAAATACAAGAGACATCTTTAAAAACTATAGAAAAACTCATAACGATGGTGTTTTTGATGCTTACACTGACGAAATGAAAAACGTTAGAAAAACTGGCATTATCACGGGTCTTCCTGATGCTTACGGACGTGGGCGTATTATTGGCGACTATAGAAGAGTTGCTCTTTACGGAATTGACCGTTTAATAGAAGATAAACAAAGAGAAAAACGCGAATTAACCATGAAAATGGATGATATGACTATTTTAAATCGCGAAAACATTTCTGAAGGAATTAAATCTTTAAAGCAGCTTAAAGAAATGGCTGCATCTTATGGTTTTGACATTTCGAAGCCTGCTAAAAACGCTAAAGAAGCAGTTCAATGGACGTATTTCGCATTTTTAGCGGCTGTTAAGCAGCAAGACGGAGCTGCAATGAGCCTTGGGCGTGTTTCTACTTTCTTAGATATTTATATAGCAAGAGATTTAGAAAGCGGTGCAATTACTGAAAAAGAAGCACAAGAACTTATCGACCATTTCGTTATGAAACTTAGAATGGTTAGATTTTTAAGAACTCCAGAGTATAACTCGCTATTCTCGGGCGACCCTACTTGGGTTACAGAGTGTATTGCTGGTATGGGTGAAGATGGCAGACATTTAGTTACTAAGAGTAGTTACAGGATTTTACACACGCTTTATAATTTAGGGCCAGCTCCAGAACCTAACCTCACGGTTTTATGGAGTACAAAAATGCCTGAAACATTTAAAAATTATTGTTCAAAAGTTTCGATAGATACATCGAGTTTACAATACGAATCAGACGATTTGATGAGAGGATATTGGGGCGACGATTACGGCATAGCTTGTTGTGTTTCTGCAATGAGGCTTGGTAAGCAAAAGCAATTCTTTGGAGCTCGTGCAAACCTTGGAAAAGCTCTTTTATATGCAATTAACGGTGGCAAAGATGAAGTTTCTGGCGAACAAATCGGTCCAGAATTTGCACCAATTACAAGCGAATATCTTGATTATGATGAAGTTGTAAGAAAGTTTGACCTATTCCTTGAATGGCTTGCAAAACTTTATATCGACACTTTAAGCGTTATCCATTACATGCACGATAAATATAACTTTGAAGCTTTGCAAATGGCTCTTCATGATAGCGAAATTTTAAGAACTCAAGCTTGCGGAATTGCTGGCCTTTCGGTTGTTGCAGACTCACTTGCCGCTATTAAATATGCTAAAGTTAAAGTTATTAGAAACGAAGCTGGCCTTGCCGTTGACTATAAAATTGAAGGCGAATACCCTGCGTTTGGAAATAACGACGACAGAGTTGACAAAATTGCATACGATTTAGTTAAAGATTTTATGAAAAAATTACAAAAGCAACCAACTTACAGAAATTCTGTTCCAACACTTTCTGTTTTAACAATAACTTCTAATGTTGTTTATGGCAAAAAAACAGGAAATACACCGGATGGCAGAAAAGAAGGCGAGCCTTTTGCACCGGGTGCAAACCCAATGCACGGCCGTGATACTAAGGGTGCACTTGCTTCTATGGCTTCTGTTGCAAAAATTCCTTATAAATATTCGCAAGATGGTATTTCGTACACATTTAGCATTATTCCAGAAGCTTTGGGTAAAACTGAAGACGAAAGAATTAAAAACCTTACAGGTATTATGGACGGATATTTCTACGAAAATGGACACCATATAAATGTAAATGTTTTTGAAAAAGAAATGCTTTTAGATGCTATGGAAAAACCTGAAAAATACCCTCAATTAACAATTAGGGTTTCGGGCTATGCAGTTAATTTCATTAAACTAACAAGAGAGCAACAGCTTGATGTTATTAACAGAACATTCCACTCTGCTTTCTAATAATGTCATGAATAGTTTTGAGGATTTTGTTAAGCTACACTTAAATGCTATTGAAGAAAGAAACATTAAAGCATTTGCAGAATTTTTGCACCCATCGCAAAATAGCATAATTATATTTCCAAATGGAGATATAATTGAGGGGTATGAAAATATTTTAAATTTTCACAAAGAATGGTTTACAGATATTGATTGGCGGATGGATGTTGATATTATTGATATATTCACCGCCGATAATATCGGCTATGCTCTTTTGGATGTTGCGTATCATGATTTAGATGAAGATAGAAATCCATACGAGTTAAAATATTTACTAAGCTTGTTATTTAAAAAAGTGGAAGATAAGTGGATTTTGTTTAGAGACCAAAACACGTTGAAGTAAGGCTCAGAACAATTAAATTTAAGGAGTATGCAATGTCTGAAAGTAAAGAAATTATCGGTAGAATTCATTCTGTAGAAACATGCGGCACAGTAGACGGCCCCGGCATAAGATATATTATTTTTATGCAGGGCTGTCCTTTGCGTTGTTTGTATTGCCATAATCCCGATTCATGGAATATAAACTCTGCTTCCGCTAAAGAGATGACCGTTTCCGATTTAATGGCTGATATTAGAAAATATAAATCATTCATGCGTTTTTCTGGTGGCGGAGTTACCGTTTCTGGTGGCGAGCCTTTAATGCAGCACGAGTTTGTAACTAAATTATTTAAAGCATGCCAAAAAGAAGGCATCAATACAACTTTAGATACATCAGGCTTTGCAGATTTAGAAATAGTTAGCCCTATTTTTGAATACACAAATCTTATTCTTTTAGACATAAAAAGCTATAACGAAGAAACCTATAAAAACCTCACAGGTGCAGAGTTAACTCCAACACTTAAATTTTTAAATCATACAAAAGAAATAGGGTTGCCTGTTTGGGTGCGCTTTGTTTTAGTTCCTGGAATTACTGACAATATAGCTGATATAAAAGAAATGGCAAAGTTTTTGTCTGGCTTTGAAAACATCAAAAAAGTTGATATTTTGCCGTTTCATAAAATGGGCGAACATAAGTGGGAGCTTCTTAAAATCGACTATCAGCTTAAAAATACAAGAAGTCCATCTAAGTTTGAAGTTGACAAGGTGAAGGATATTTTTGCAAAATATTCTCTATAGTATAAAAGCGGATACATTACTTGTATCCGCTTTTATTATTATACTCTATCAGTTCTTTTATATTCTATATCAACATTTGTTGTTAAGGAGTTTAAAACGCTAGGTGTTTCATTTGAAATAAATGGTGTGTAGATAAAGTTATCATCCTCATAATGCATTGCCGAAACCGAATAGCTTCCCGCAGCTAACTCTATCAACTTGCTTTGCCCTATCGGTATAATATGAGAATCACCATTTATAAACATTTCTGTATCAAATATAAAATCTTCGCTTCCCCTAACTGTAACATTTATAAATCCATTTTGTGATAATATAGGAGGCAGGGCGTCCACACAAATCGGGCTTCCATTCATTGTAATATTTCTTAAATCGTCATCCACATTTTTTCTAAAAAATATAGCAAATTCGACCATTGCATATGGCATAAGGTTTCTTTGATGTATAGAGGAAGATACAACATAATTATTTCCAGTTTGCGACAAATTCACATCAGGAGCAACATTGTGAATAGGGTTATTAAACTCAAACCCAAGTGCCCAATTATCTATAGTTTCATTTGAATTATTTGCAATCTTAACATTTAAGTAATGCACAACATCCTCTTTCACATCTACAGAAACATCAAAACATCCTGATGATACAGATGTGCAACCATTGCCTTGCATAACGCTAGTTACATCAATATCAATAACAGTGGTTTCATCTGCTGTAATAACAACAGGGTTTGGCAAAATTAAGGCTATATAGTTATTTTGAGAATCTGCATGACCGTTAAACACTACATCATAGGTTCCTAACGGTAAACTTATTTCTTCTTGCTCACCAAAGCCAATATTGTAAATTTCACCAGCAACCGTAAAGCTAGGAGTAAACCCATAAACTTTTGGTCTAACTCTTAAGATAAGCGTTCCACTTGCAGGTGCAGTAGCAGTAACAAACTCATGATCCTCCTCACAAGTATTAAGAGAACCAAAAGCTCCGCCAAGCATAACATCCACCATAATATCTAATAATCTTCCATCTCTATTGCCTGATAAATCCCAAACATTTATGCCACCAAAATTATTAGAATTCACATACTCTGCCTTTTCTTTTATAGAAGCTTCATCATCATAAGTATACATTTCTCTAAGCTCTTTGTGGTAAATATAAGGAACTCTTGCCCAAGGATCTCTATATTTTGTAAAGCCACCCTGCCCTATTAAACTTTCTTCTGCATAATCGAAAGAATTTGTCCCAGCACCACGTATTGTGTCCCAAGTTCCTTTAACACTATTTACAGGAGCAACCGCAAATAACCCCGGAAGTGTTACACTTTTCTCATTATACAGCACATTATTAATTGGAAATACTGAGGAAACCGAACCCCACCCACGAGTATAAAAAGGCACACCCAAAACAAGCTTATTAGGGTGTATGCCAAAGCTTTCAAAATGCCTCATTGCTGCATCTGTATTAAGTTGTTCCCATGGAGTGTTTGGGTCTATTATGTCGTGATATGGCTCGAAAGGATTATGGTATAGTGCCGACTGGTGCCCTGTTACTGGTTCAAATGGCCCATGAATATCATAAGACATCACATTTAAAAAATCTAAATATTGCGCATAAGTATCTGGACGAACTCTGTTTATTATAGTAGGACTTATACTAGCAGCAGCAGTTAAAGTATAATACCTTCCATCTTGATGACCCGCCCTATCAAGTGCTTCCCTTAAAGTTTTTAATAGAAGTACAAAAGTTTCAGCCTCAGAATCGTCAGCATGTGGTGTTCCTTGGTCGTTCGGGTTATTTATATCCCTCTCCCTTTTAACCGTTGGAAATTCCCAATCTATATTTAACCCATCAAACTCCCACTCACGAATAAAGTTTACACAACTATCAGCAAACCTTTGCCTGTTTTCTGAACTTGAGGCTGCATTTCTAAATCCACCTGAACGTGTCCAACCACCAACCGTAGCCATCATTATAACATGTGGGTGATTTATTGCTGCTTCTCTTATTTGGGGCAAATTTATATTAGCTGCATTCCTGTCAAATGGATGCACTTCACTCGTTTGCAAATCTATGTCTATAAAAGCATAATTAAAGTGCGTAATTTTGTCAAAATGTACGTCACTAATTTGAAAATTACGCTCATAAATTCCCCATTCTGAGAAATACGCTACAATCCTCCTTTCACTTGGATTCACAGCCCTTGGCCCTTTAAATGGGTTTAAACTTAGTGCACTTTGATGATTTTGAATAATTATATCATTCATATTTTCACGTCCTACTTTCATTATCTCTTTAATTTTATATTTTACATTCTATGAAGGCAAACTTGTAATGTTATCTTGTCTTTTTATTATTTTTTAAGTATCTAGGGTTGAAGATTACAAAAAATTATATTATAATAATACTAACATACATTAGGAGGCAATAGATAATGGTTAAAAATGCAGACATAGAAAAAGCAATGACAATAAAGCTTGACAATACCCTTCCAGAATACCCTTCATTCCAAGAAGGTATTAGACGTGCACCAGATAGAGGCTTTAGGCTTACAAAAGAACAAACCAAAACGGCACTTAAAAATGCTCTTAGATATGTGCCTGAAGAGCTTCACGGAGTTTTGGCAAAAGAGTTTTTAGAAGAGCTTAAAACATATGGCAGAATTTATGCCTACAGATACCGCCCACAAGAAAGAATTTATGCAAAACCAGTTGAAGAGTATAGAGGCAACTGCTTAGAAGGCAAGGCAATTCAGCTAATGATTGACAATAACTTGGATTTTGATATTGCACTTTATCCTTATGAGCTTGTTACTTATGGCGAAACGGGCAGCGTGTGCCAAAACTGGCTTCAATATGCCCTTATAAAGAGATATTTGGAAGAATTAACACACGAGCAAACGCTTGTTATTCAATCAGGTCATCCTTTAGGGTTATTCCCTTCAAAGCCAGAAGCACCAAGAGTTATAGTAACAAATGCACTTATGATTGGCATGTTTGATAATCTTAAAGACTGGGAAGTTGCACAACAAATGGGCGTTGCTAATTATGGGCAAATGACGGCTGGCGGCTTTATGTACATCGGCCCACAAGGCATTGTTCATGGCACATTTAACACAATTATAAATGCTGGGCGTAAGGTTCTTGGAATTAAAGGCAATGAAGATTTAAAGGGTAAAATTTTTGTTTCAAGCGGGCTTGGTGGCATGAGTGGTGCACAACCTAAAGCTATTGAAATTGCGAATGGCATTGGCATTATTGCCGAGGTTGATAAATCAAGAATTATGACAAGATACGATCAAGGCTTTGTTTCTAAAGTTTCGGACGACCTTAAAGAAGTTTTTGATACAGCCGCTGAATACAAAAACAAAAAAGAAACAATATCTATCGCATACCATGGTAATATAGTAGATTTACTGCAATATGCAGTTGATAATAACGTTCATATCGAGCTTTTATCAGACCAAACGTCTTGCCACAATGTTTATGATGGCGGATACTGCCCACAAGGCGTTACATTTGAAGAAAGAACGCAGATGCTTTCAAAAGATAGAGATAAGTTTGTTGAAATGATAGACAAAACGCTTAAAAAACATTTCGAGCTTATACAAATTTTAAGCGATAGAGGCACATATTTCTTTGATTATGGAAATTCGTTCTTAAAAGCCGTGTATGACGCTGGAGTTATGGCTGTTTCTAAAAATGGTATTGACGAGAAAGACGGGTTTATCTTCCCATCATACGTAGAAGATATTATGGGGCCGGAGCTTTTTGATTATGGCTATGGGCCGTTTAGATGGGTTTGTTTAAGCGGAACAAAAGAAGATTTGGCAAAAACAGATAAAGCTGCCATGGACTGCATAGACCCAAATAGAAGAGGGCAAGACCGTGATAACTACATCTGGATTAAAGATGCTGAGAAAAATGGCTTAGTTGTTGGCTCACAGGCAAGAATTTTATATCAAGATGCCGAAGGACGTACAAAAATTGCACTTAAATTTAACGAAATGATTAAAAATGGCGAAATTGGCCCTGTAATGCTTGGGCGCGACCATCATGACGTTTCTGGTACAGACTCGCCATTTAGAGAAACTTCAAACATTAAAGATGGCAGTAATGTTATGGCAGATATGGCAACGCATTGCTTTGCTGGAAATGCCGCAAGAGGTATGAGTATGATTGCTCTTCATAATGGCGGCGGCGTTGGCATCGGCAAATCTATAAATGGCGGCTTTGGCATGGTTTTGGATGGTTCGGATAGAGCAGCAAAAATCATCGAATCTGCTATGATGTGGGACGTTATGGGCGGTGTTGCAAGAAGAAGCTGGGCAAGAAACGAAAACTCAATTACAACCGTGATGGAGTATAACGAAAAATATGAAGGCAAAGGGCATATAACTTTGCCGTATTTGGCGGATGATAGCTTGGTTGATGAGTTAGTTAATGGAATATTTTAAAATTGAGAAATACGTACGTTCACGTACAGATGAGGAATTGCTCACTGACTTAAAACGAGTAGCAAATGTAAATGATGCACACGTTACACAAAAAATTTATAATGAATATCGCAAAACAGTTGACTCTTCAATAGCTGACTCTACTACAATTTGTAGGCAAATTGGATGGGGCAATGCTATTGCCTTAATCGGTATTGAGCTTAACAAGTATCAGAAAAACAAAAAAATATCTGAAGAAGAGTTGTTGAACGAAATACTAAGATTATGGGTTGAACTGGGACGACAACCAACAACCACAGATTTAAAGAATGGCTTGAGTAAATTTTCTCGAAATAGATTCAATATTCTCGGCGGCTGGGGAGGTGCATTAAATCGGTTTGTTCAGTGGGCCAATAACGAAGGTTTTGCAATGCCAGAGTTAAATATCCCACAGAAAGATGCAGGTCACCTTACAAGTCGTGATATAAATCTTAGATTAAGGTTTAAAGTTATGCAATATGACAATTTCAAATGCCGCATCTGCGGAAGTACGCCAGCCAACGACCCAACAGTACAATTGCATATAGACCATATTTTGCCTTGGTCAAAAGGTGGCGAAACTACATTAGAAAACTTACAAACATTATGCTCAAGGTGCAACTTAGGAAAAAGTGATTTAATTTAGATAAAGCTCAGTGGGGATAATCAGAAACATTTTAACAAAATAAAACACCTCGGATACTAAAAAACGAGGTGTTTTATAATTCCAACTAATACAAGAATAAATAAAGCTCCAAATAAAGCAACTTCAACAAATCTCTTTTTTAATAAAAAGTATACAACATCAATCAAAAAAATTGCTAGTACAAATATGGTGAAAAGCCAACCAAACAAATCTCCCTGTATATTAGTGGCAATAGCCCAAATTATGATCAAAACAGGGCTTGATAGCCGCATCATTTTGGGAAATAAAGTATCAGCAAATTTCTTATTATTCAAAATAACACCTCTTTTTTAAAATCGAGAAACCCTTACATTATGTAAATAATAGTCGTATGCAAACCAAAGAATAATCCACAAAACCCATAAAATACGCATAATATAATGAATGAGCCTAGGCTCCGTGTCTTGAATATATGTTGGTATGCCATATAAATTGCGTTTACTTTTCTTATAGATTTCCTTAATATTAAAAACCGTTATTATACCAAAAATAATCCAGTATGCAAAAGATATTATAATCAATTTAGTAGAATCACTCAACAAAATCACCTCACATAATAACTCATCGTACCTAAATTATACCACCCAAATGAGTAATGTCAATATTTTTGTGAAAACCTTCAAAACTTGATAAAAAAATAACAACTTTTTCTTTACTATTTTACAATTAAGTGCTATAATACTAATAATAAAATTCTATTGAGCTTTTTAACCTCAATACTAATTTATGATTAATTACATATCATAAGGAGGATTTTTGAATGGCAAAAATCATGAAAACCATGGATGGAAATACCGCAGCGGCGTATACTTCATATGCTTTTACAGAAGTTGCAGGTATTTATCCCATAACGCCTTCTTCGCCAATGGCGGAAGCAACGGACGAATGGGCAGCAAACGGCAAAGTAAACATGTTTGGACAAACTGTTACTCTTGTTGAAATGCAGTCGGAGGCAGGTGCTGCTGGCACAATGCACGGCTCTTTACAAGCTGGTGCTTTAACTACAAGCTACACGGCTTCTCAGGGGCTTCTTTTAATGATTCCTAATATGTACAAAATGGCAGGCGAGCTTTTACCGGGAGTTTTACACGTTAGTGCAAGAGCTGTTGCTTCTCATGCTCTTTCAATTTTTGGCGACCACCAAGACGTTATGGCATGCCGCCAAACTGGCTTTGCAATGCTTGCAGCAACAAATGTTCAAGAAGTTATGGACTTAGCGGCAGTTGCACATCTTGCAGCCATTAAAGGTCGCGTTCCATTCCTTCACTTCTTTGATGGATTTAGAACATCTCACGAAACACAAAAAATTGAAGCTTTAGATTATGACGATTTAAGAAAATTAGTTGATATGGATGCAGTTGATGCTTTTAGAAAAAGAGCATTAAACCCTGAAAGACCAGAGCTTAGAGGAACGGCACAAAACCCTGATATTTTCTTCCAAGCTCGTGAAAGCTCTAATGTTTTTTACGATGCTGTTCCTGAAATTGTTGAAAAATATATGCAAGACATCAACAAATTAACAGGCAGAGATTATCAATTATTCAACTATTATGGCCACCCTGAAGCTGATAGAATCATCATTGGTATGGGTTCTGCAAATGATGCCATCGAAGAAACTATTGACTTCTTAAATGCAAACGGTCAAAAAGTTGGTTTAGTTAAAGTTAGACTTTATAGACCGTTCTCTGTTAAAAGATTATTAGAAGCTATTCCTAAATCAGTTACAAAAATCGCTGTTTTAGATAGAACTAAAGAAGCTGGTGCAATTGGCGAGCCGCTTTTCTTAGATGTTTGTGCAGCTTTCTACGATGAAAAGGTTCAACCACTTATTATCGGTGGCCGTTACGGATTAGGTTCTAAAGACTTTACGCCTGCACAAGTTGTTGCAGTTTACGAAGAGCTTAACAAAGCAAACCCTAAAAAAATGTTTACAGTTGGCATTGTTGATGATGTTACAAACCTTTCTTTAGAAGTTGGCGAAGAAATCGACGTTACAACTAAAGGCACAATTAGCTGCAAGTTCTGGGGTCTTGGGTCTGACGGAACTGTTGGAGCTAACAAAAACTCAATCAAAATTATTGGCGACCATACAGATCTATACGCTCAAGCATATTTTAGCTATGACTCTAAAAAATCTGGTGGTATAACTCAATCTCACCTTAGATTTGGTAAAGAGCCAATTAAATCTACTTATTTAGTTAAAATGGCAGATTTTGTTGCTTGCCATATTCCTTCTTATGTTGATAAATATGACATGGTTGAAGAAATTAAGCCAGGTGGCTCGTTCCTTCTTAACTGCGAGTGGGGCGTAGATGAGCTTGACAAAAAGCTTCCTGCTTCTATGAGGCGTTATATTGCAAATAACGATATTAAATTCTACACTATAGATGCAACAAAAATTGCTAGAGAATTAGGTCTTGGCAATCGTACAAACACAACACTTCAAGCAGCATTCTTTAAGCTTGCAGAGGTTATTCCTATTGAAGAAGCTGTTAAGTACATGAAGGATGCAATCTTGGAGTCTTATGGAAATAAAGGCGATGCGGTTATCAACATGAACAATGCAGCGGTTGATGCAGGGCTTGACCAGTTTGTTAAAATTGATGTTCCTGCGGCTTGGAAAACTGTAGAATGTCCTCCTAAACAAGAGCCAAACGTTCCTGCATTTATCAAAGATGTTGCTATGCCTGTTAATGCACTTAAAGGCGATTATCTGCCTGTTTCTGCATTTGCTGGAAGAGAAGACGGAACGTTCCCTCAAGGAACTTCTGAATACGAAAAACGTGGTGTTGCGGTTGACGTACCTGTTTGGATTAAAGAAAACTGTATCCAGTGTAACCAATGCTCGTACGTGTGTCCTCATGCAACTGTTAGGCCTTTCTTAGCAACAGAAGAAGAAACTAAAAACGGCCCTGCTATTTTTGAAACATTAAAAGCAATAGGCAAAGGACTTGAAAATTACAACTACAGAATCCAAGTTGACACGCTTGACTGCTACGGCTGCGGCGTTTGTGTTCAAACTTGTCCTGCTAAAGAAAAAGCTTTAGTTATGGAGCCTATCGAAACTCAATACAACCAAATGGAAAATTGGGAATATTGCTTAAATCTTTCTAAGAAAGAAAACCCATTAGACCCAACAACAGTTAAAGGTAGCCAGTTTGAACAACCACTTCTAGAGTTCTCTGGTGCATGTGCTGGTTGCGGTGAAACACCTTACACAAAACTTATCACTCAATTATTTGGCGATAGAATGTATATTGCAAACGCAACAGGTTGTTCTTCAATCTGGGGTGGTTCTGCTCCTTCAATGCCTTATACTAAAAACGAAAAAGGCCACGGTCCTGTTTGGGCAAACTCGTTATTTGAAGATAATGCAGAATACGGCTTGGGCATGTTCTTAGGCGTTGAAAAAATCCGTGAAGGTTTAAAAATGAAGCTCGAGCGTATGCTAGAAATTACGGATAGAGCAGAAATTAAGCCTCTTATCAACGAATATATTGTTACTATGAAAGACGGCAAGAAAAACAGAAAAGCTACAGATGATTTAGTTGCCTCTTTAAAAGAATGTTCAACAGTTTGCCAAGGCGAATGTAAAGACCTTGCTGCACATATTTTAAAGCATGAAGAATATTTATGCAAAAAATCTCAATGGATTTTTGGTGGCGATGGCTGGGCTTACGACATTGGCTACGGCGGTTTAGACCATGTTATAGCTTCTGGCGAAGATGTAAACATCTTAGTTATGGATACTGAAATTTATTCAAACACGGGCGGTCAATCTTCTAAAGCAACACCAACTGGTGCAATTGCTAAATTTGCGGCATCTGGCAAGAAAATTAGAAAGAAAGACCTTGGTATGATGGCTATGAGCTACGGTTATGTATATGTTGCTCAAATCGGTATGGGTGCAAACCAAGCTCAAACAATTAAAGCAATTGTTGAGGCAGAGGCATTCCCTGGCCCATCTGTTGTAATCGCTTACGCTCCTTGCATTAGCCATGGTATTAAAACTGGTATGGGTACAACTCAAAACCAAATTAAAAAAGCTGTTGATGCAGGTTACTGGCACTTATACAGATACAACCCTCTTCTTGCAGATGAAGGCAAAAATCCTTTCATTATGGACTCTAAAGAGCCAACTGCAAGCTTCCAAGAGTTTATCGATGGTGAAGTTAGGTACTCTTCACTTAGAATTGCATTCCCTGAGGAAGCGGATAGATTATTCGCAGCAGCAGCGGAAGATGCTAAAAAACGCTACGAAAGCTATAGAAGACTTGCAGAGCAATAATAAATTATTTCGTGAAAAGCCGTCGTACTTACGTACTTTGGGCTTTTCACGAGCTTTATTTACTGCATGAGCTAATCATCTTCAAAACCTTGCTACGCAAGATTTTGCGGTCGCTGATTATCCTCGCTCAGGCAAAGCCTGACCTGCGGATTAATGTCTGCGACGCTAAAATCTCAGTTTTCGAAGCTTGATTTATGCAAGGCTTGCACAACAATAATAAATATGTTATAATAAGGGGAGTCTTTATGGCTCCCTTTTATGTATCATTAAAAATTGGGGGAAATTATGCAATGAAAAACAAAAAATTGATATATATTGCACTATTTGCAGTAATTTTGGTGCTTATTGCCATCTCTCCAATATTTTCTGTTCAAGAAATTCAAATAATCGGTAATAATAGATTGACAAATAGCGAAATAATTGAGATAATAGAATTTGATACTGGTCAAAATATTTTTACATTAAGTCCGCGAGCTGCAAGAAACAAGCTTAGGCAAAATCCTTACATAGATACTGTAGAAATTACAAGAGATTTTTTTTCGAGAACAGTAGAAGTAAATCTCGTTGAAAGAGTTGTCCGTGGTTATGTAGAGCACGGCACCAATAATTTTTTATACATAGACCGTGAAGGCAGAGTTTTAGAAATACGATCGTATATGACGGAAAGATTGCCTGTTATAATAGGGCTTAGGCCTATTGGTGGCTTTGTTTTGGGCGAGCCGTTAAACGTTGAAAATACCGGTGCTTTTAATATAATGCTTACATTAACAGCACTTTTTGAAAAATACGAAATAGACCAAGACATTGTTCGAGTAGTTTTAACCGATGAGAATGACATAAACTTTTTCTACCACAGAATAAACGTGCGTCTTGGAAATAATCAAGATTTAGACATGAAACTTAGAACTCTTAAAGAAATTCTTCCAACACTTGAAGCTTACAAGCTTATCGGCGGAAGATTGTTCTTAGAAAATATATCGGTTGAACCATTTTTTCAACCAAACACTTAAAGATAAAGCAAAATTTATAAACTTCGGGAGGTAATTGCTTTGATAGATATAGTAGCAAACCAAAATACAAATGCTAAAATAAAAGTTATTGGTGTTGGTGGCGGTGGAAATAACGCTGTAAATAGAATGATTGAAGATAATGTTGAATACATCGATTTTATTGCGGTAAACACAGATTATCAGGTACTTGAAATTAGTAAAGCACCTACAAGAATCCAACTTGGCGAAAAGCTTACTCGTGGGCTTGGTGCAGGCGGCGACCCTATGGTTGGCGAAAAATCTGCACAAGAATCTCACGCAGAAATTGCATCGGCACTATCTGGTGCAGATATGGTATTTATAACAGCCGGAATGGGCGGTGGCACAGGAACAGGTGCTGCACCCGTTATTGCAGAAATTGCAAAAGAACAAGGCGTTCTAACCGTTGGTGTTGTTACAAAGCCTTTCTCGTTTGAAGGCAAGAAAAGAATGGATAATGCCCTTCGCGGTATAGAAGAGCTCAAGAAAAATGTTGATACTTTAATTGTTATCCCTAACCAAAAACTTTTAGAAATTATTGATAAAGATACCTCACTTAAAGAAAGTTTTAAAAAAGCGGACGAAGTTTTAAGACAGGGCGTTGAAGGTATTTCAAGCCTTATTGGTAAACCAGGTATGATTAACTTAGACTTTGCCGATGTTAGAACAACCATGCAAAACAAAGGCGTGGCTCATATGGGTGTTGGCCGTGCTAAGGGCAAAAATAGAGCAGAAGAAGCTGCTAAAATGGCTATAAACAGCCCTCTTTTAGAAACGACTATCAAGGGTGCTAAAAACCTTCTTATTAGCATCGCTGGTGATGATACGCTTTCTTTAAACGATACAAGTATTGCTTCTGACATCATTGGTGCTGATACTTCTATTGATGCTGAAATCATTTTAGGTACTTCTGAAGACCTTAGCCTTAAAGATGAAATTATTGTTACTGTTATCGCAACAGGCATTGCAGACGATATGGACTATGTTGCCCCTGTTATGACAGAATTTAAGCCACAACAATTTATAGAGGTTGAAAAAAATGCCCATCCACCTGCTGTTGGGCAAGATAGGAAACCAGAAAACCAGCCAGTGCAACAACAAACTCCGCAAGGTGCAACACCAGAAAATCAACCGCCTGCTCCAGAGCAAAGGCCGTTTAGAGAAATGAATAATGATAACTCAAGGTTTGTTATCCCTGACTTTTTACAAAAAAGAAAGAAATAATATAATTAAGGGCAACTAAAAGTATTTTGCTTTTAGTTGCCTTTTTAGGAGATTAATAAAATGAAAAAAATGATTTTAACACTGCTGGCTTTGTTACTCCCAATCATAATTCTTAATGCCTGCACTCAATCAACGCTGGTGCTTGAGGAAGCCCCGCCAGACTATAACGAAACTCTTTACGTAGAAGATGCCATTCCGCTACCTCAACTTGCAAGCGACTTTGGTCTTACTATTGTACGATTATTTGAAGAAAATGACCCATTACTTGGAAACATCAATACTATCCACACATTAGACTATAACCAAGTTCAATTGGCTCGTGGCAATGAGCCTTCAGAAGATGGTTGGGGAGTTAGCTTACTCATTCAAGCCGATGTACCTCTTTATAACTTTTCTATCATTGCAGTTGAGCATGATTTTGAAAACGATGAATGGCTTATTATTCCACTTGCTAGTGTTGGCGAAATTGATTTACTAACGCCAAACGAGGGGTATCTAATTTTTAACTACATCGGTGCAGGAACACTATTTCTAAGCGGCGTGACTTTTGAAGACGAAAACGGTAATAGGCATTATTTTACTATGGGAGAAAATCAATCAGGTTCGATTGAACCTAATATTTGGGATCCTGATGTTATTGATTTATTTGAAGATGGCGAACTTCAAATTACAATAGTAACCGATGGCCGTGGTACACACTACTTCACTGTAACTTTAGATGAAAATGGCCAATTTGACCCTGATGCTTGGATTCGTACAACTCGCACACCGGGGCATTACTTCCTTGTTATTCCATTTCAATATTTAGGAGGTTGATAAAATGAATATAACACAAAGAAGATATAATCTTTTAGTTGATTACCCTAAAGTTTATAATTTTTTAGCTGAAACTTATGATTTAAAAACTCTTAATAGCTTCTTAATTCCACCGTTTTTTGAAAATAAGCACCATCATTGGATATTTGATTATATTCGTGCACATCGGATGGGCATTTGGGAACATGATGGTAATATTGTTGCCATTGTTGCCTATGAATTTAAACCAGATAGTGCACATCTTCATACAAAACCAGAATATAGCTTTTTACTACCCGAAATGCTTGAATGGGCAGAAAAAGAATTATATTCGTTGAAAGATGGTGTTAAAACTCTTAGTGTATGTATAACCGATAAAGAAATTGAAAAACAGCAACTTCTTAAAAATAATGGCTATACTCTTGGAGAATTTAAGCCTATACACAAATTTCAATACGAAAACAATTTCAAAAGCCCTAAACTCCCTGATGGTTTTAAAATCATAAACGGCAACGAAATGGATTTATACAAGCTAATTAACTGTTTTTGGGTAGCTTTTGGGCGTGATGGTGAGCCTCCT
>Ga0136643_10001939_pt1 | contig 26189 bp, 17 predicted proteins | sample TergutLab28metaG_FD_96883 | JGI IMG/M metagenome (GOLD analysis project Ga0136643, IMG submission 96883) | Labiotermes labralis P1 segment gut microbial communities from Petit-Saut dam, French Guiana - Lab288 P1 (version 3) (version 3) | ecosystem: Host-associated > Arthropoda: Insects >... | reverse complement strand
TGAGAAGGTCAAAACATTCAAAGATTGAAATCGTAGCGCCTGAAGAAGAAGAAGAAGAAGAAGAAGAAGAAGAAGAAGAAGAAGAAGAAGAAGAAGTATGCTTATGCTATGACAACAATCAGTCACAAGAGTCCACCCCGATTTCTTCAACAGGTAAACGCAAAGAGTAACGACAGAAAAACATGGTCTTAGTATTTATGCATGCTGAGACTCTGAAATAAAAGATTGCAAATAGTCGCACTTACTTGTTAGGCAAAGTTGCATTTTTCAGTTCCGCTGTAACTGAGCACCAAAACATAAAGACGTATACAGAGATGAAGATATAACGCTTTTTGAATCATAGAACTCAGCACTGGGCACGGTTGAAGGTTAAGTTTCCACTCTTCTTCTACCAGGCTTCCGATGCGAATAGTTAAATATGGCGGGAGGCAGCCTTCCACCGCACTATCAGCGGCCAGTCACTTTATATCTCGACACGCATTACTAAGTTCCACCTGTGACACAGTCAAATGTGGTCACAAGCGACAATCGCGAAGGTTGTTACGTACTGAGGTTTCATAAACACAAACATTTTTATTTTTCAGATTGAGACATTTTGTAGTCTAGTACGATATAAAATCTGATTGAACAATAATTCCCTAAAGCCTGTGACACAGTTAAAATACCCACAACAATTATTGCAGCAGATTTTGAAGACAAAATTTTTACTCGTTAATCCCAGAACTCATTTTTCGCTATACAAGTTGACGAGTTTACTGATATAACAGTTTACAGATATAATAAATTAAGCCCATTTACGTTGTCCCGTTACATATGAATTTGATTTAAAAAATCAACGAGGATTTCTAATTCTGCAAACCTCTTTCGACACCTTATACTTGTCAAACCTTTTTTGATGATTTTCGCACAAGCAAGGAAGAGACAGGAGAAATTCATAGGTCCGACTACTGATGAAACTAGGGCTGTGTCAAGGAAATGAAAAGACTGCCAACCTTAGTCAAAGCATTTGTTCGTCTAGTGGTTAGCAATCGATGCTGCATTCACAGACAGGCTGATGCTACCATCACCAGAACTTCAGAGTACTTTGAATTAGGTAAATCTTTTTATGAAACTAGGGCTGTGTCAGGGAAATGAAAAGACTGCCAACCTTAGTCAAAGCATTTGTTCGTCTAGCGGTTAGCAATCGATGCTGCATTCACAGACAGGCTGATGCTACCATCACAACCCTCGTGGGCCTAGACATTATCGTTTAAGAGGTTTCACGGTCACGCTCAGACACACCACATTCGGTAGGTCTTCTCTGGACGAGTGATAGGCCCGCCGCAGAGACCTCTACCTGACAACACACAACAGTCACAACAGACAGACATACGTGCCCCTGGCGGAATTCTGACCCGCAGTCCCAGCAAGCGAGTGGCCACAGACCTACGCCTTAGATCGCACGGCCACTGGGATCGGTGTACCTTTATAATACCTGCAATAAATGCACGAACCTTCATTCTTACATTCCCCTTATTCTAAACTTAAAATTTTGTTTGCAATAATAATAATAATAATAATAATTATTATTATTATTATTATTATTAACTGCAATTGGTTTGTCACTCGGTGGCAGTGGTTATTTTACATGTATACAAAATATGAAATTGGTTACTACTAGATTTAAGTCGGGAGGGCTACATGAGAAGCATGTAGTTGCAACTTGGAATCTTGGGAACCGTCTCAGCATTTGCTTATAGACACAGGGAAAGAAAAACCTGTGTCGAGGTGGCCGGTCGCAGGACCTTCCGAATACTGACTTCTAGCCAGCAGTCCGGCATCTGAAGTAAAAACAGCAATACATACACAGTACAACAAATACACATAAGATGACAACAGTACACACAAGACAATTACAACAATACACACAAGACAACTACAACAATACCTACAAGACAACTACAACAATACACACAAGAAAACTACAACAATACACGCAAGACACCCTACAATACAACATGTACAAACGGTAAACAACACCACGGTAAGACAGTACTCTATATAGTTTCCAGTATTTTTTCCCACTCGTATTGTACTGTACTGTACTTTATTGTACTCACGCTTTCACCCCAACCTCACCCTTTTACCTTTTATGTATTTAGATACATGTGATGATGGCCAAACAAGCCGGAACATTTAGTATAGTAAAATCACAATATACAAGTGTTGTAATTTTGAGGTGCGCCATCCCGCTGTGTGTTTAAACTATAAGGTGAGGTAAATTCAGTCAAAAACACAACTATGAATATATGGCTAAATGATGGTGTTTATTAGCAATAGAAATCTACATGTTTCGGCCTATAGCGGCCATCATCAGGTTTTGGAAACTTTCTTGCTATAAGTCATATATAATGTACAATATATAACATATAAAATGTTATATATATATAATACATAATATATAGTATATAATATATAATGTTATATATAATATTATATATGACTCTTATAGCAAGAAAGTTGTCAAAATCTGACGATGGGCGCTGTAGGCCGAAACATGTAGTTTTCTATTGCTAATAAACACCATCAATCAGCCATATATTCATAGTTGTGTATTGACTGAATTTACCTCACCTTACAAGTGTTGTAATTGGCTGTATTTCTTATTAATTTTAGTTTACGCACCACTGCGTGCAGCAACGTGCTAACAAAATAAATGCCATCAGCATGGTGCCTGGCGGGCGAGTTGCATGGTTTGGTCGTCACTTCTAAAAGGCTGAATGTTGTTGTGTTGCTTGAGGTGAGGGCATTCCTTTCATATACCAGACGCACTGTACAGTCATTTGAAAAGAACAGAAGAGAACTTGTGCGCCTGCTTTCCGGACTTCGACCTTTACGTGTAACATCAAATAATATGATGATAATGCATCTCAGGACACGGAAAAGGAGGACACAAAAATACAAGACAGGTAAACAGACTATTTAATGACTAAGCTATTGGTACAGAAGAAGCTGAATTAATGCACGGCGCAATCTGCTGCATAAAGCCTGCGCTGGTAGATGTTGTCAATACCCAAAGCAGTAATTATTATTCAAAAACGTATCTGTGCATATGCAAAAATGTAAATGTTTTGTGAATACGTACAACCGCTCTGACACGAACAGGCCCGTCCTTCATCGGAAAGGACGTCCTGCGATGGCAAATTAAAATGCAGCGCCTTATGGCCATGATTATGACGTCATAGTCTTCACATAAAGACTGAAAGATGTCAGTCGTAAATGGCTTGGACGCGAGTCCTCTGCTCAGGGTATATACAGTACCGGACGAGGGTTAGTTAAGGAAGGAACATGGACTGAGGGAGTTCGAGAAGTGAGTGTTGTGAGGAGGATATTTGGACTTAACAAAGACGAGGTAAGAATGGAGTGGAGCAGAATGCATAACGAGAAGCTTTATGATCTGTTTTAATCACAAAATGTGGCACGCATGAAGGAGAGGATAGGTGTATACAGGATTTTGGTGCGGAGACGTGGGGGTAAAAGACCACTTGGAAGGCCGATGGGTAGATGGGAGAATAATATTAAGATTAACCTTCAGGAAGGGTGATGGGGGGGGGGTGCATGGACTGGATTGATCTGACTCAGGATAGGGACAGGTGGCGGGCTGTTGTGAATGCGGCAATGAACCTTCAGGGTCCATAAAATGTGGGGAATTTCTTGACTTATTGAGAACCGGTTAGCTTCTCAGGAAGGACGTGCAGTGAGTGAGGGATTTTATTCTTCCTGCTTTTCCCGGGGCAGTTCCAGTCTGGTGGGTTTGACAAGAGCTCTATCTGTGCGGAACGGCGGAAACCAAGAAAGGTGTGACCGATTTCAGTAGACAGGGGACCCAGCTACAACAGAGACATACAATACCGTCAAAACTAAAATGGCCACAACACCTGCAGAAGATCAAACAAAAGTGTGAAGCACAATATAGCACCACAACTCGAAATTAGGCGCGTTCACAGTTACGCAAGTCGCACATTAGCTTCACATCCGCCCGTCCGTCCGTGTTTCTGTATCAGCGCGGCTTCCACTGGACGGATTTCCGCGAAATGTCATATTTTGGACTTGGCACGAAAATCTGTCGACAGACTCCAAATTTGGTTAAAATCGGACAAAAAGTTTACATGTAGACGTTTTTATATTGTTGACAGAAAACACGTAACTCAGTAATAGACACAGAACGCACTGTTGCTTTTCCACTGCAAAATGGTCAAACGAATGTTACGTTATACGTACTGTACATTGCCTGTCTTCTTGCAATGCGAAACACCGTTGGGACTGACACATTTTCTTTTCCTTTCTTCCCTTTTCCAGATACCACTAGCGACCAGAATTATGATTACGCTAACAGCAGGAAAACAAATTAACAGCTATATTAAATACAGTTACAGAGAAACACCAACGTCAGTCTTCTCCAAATAACTTATACGGATTCTTATAACTGTAAATTATTTTACAGACTAATGCACAGTCTCTTTCATTCGTACAGGCAGTGCAAGAACGAGTATCGGTTTTCTGTAAAAGCGAATAAGGCATCACGTTTGAAACGTGATGGCACACGCGCAGAAACCAGATTTGGTCTTTCAGCGAAAAGGACGAGTCCATTTAAATTGGTGCCGGGGGGGGAGGGTGTCAGTTCAGTCGACTACTGGCAGCCGAGGTGTGCTCATCAGCGGTACTAATGCTGGATACACCATGTTCTGAGGTAGAGTGCAAGACTACTGGCTACCCACTCCACTCGCATGCTTCCCCTTCACTTCCCCTACCGTGCGTCACGTGTGCCATCAGGTTTCAACTGAGCTTTGTTTTCACTACCCTGGCATTTTCTTAGAGTCCGAGGGTAGTTATGAAAAATCTGTCAGTATAGTGACTAGGCTATGAGCAACCGCGAGAGCGTGGTTCGATTCTTAGCAGGATCAAGATTTCCCTTCAAAGCATCCAGACCAATTCTGGGGACTCTACAGCCTCCTATTACATCGGTACAAGGGGCTCCTTCTCCAAGGGTAAGGTAGCCAGCGCATGGAGCTGACCAATCACTTCCATCTCATGTCAAGGTTAAGAATTAGTGAAACTGCACAACTCACCCATATGCCTTCATGGCGTGCACATAAACTGCATTATTACCTTTTCACAGCAGCAAACCTTACTCATGTTTCAAACCAGAAACCTCTAACATGTGAGTCACACACTGTGTCAATATTTTCAGTAGACACAACACTCAGCTGCTCCACTATCAGTGGACCTGCAAATGTCCTACATCTTTCACACAAACATTGCTCTTTTCAACCAGTTACTGAAGACTGAGGAGTTTGCAGTTGATCTTGACATAGGTCTGTGCTGGGAAAAGCCTACTGCTCTTGTTTGTGGCCAGTTCCATTTAAAAATAAACTAGGCCCAAGTGGGAGTGTTTTGTGCAAGTGAGGTTTTTTTTTTTCTGTAGTACTGTATGTGATTTGAGATATGCATACATTTTATTTCAGGATTGTTGTTACAGAAATACCTAAGAAACTGCGACCAGTAGAATGTCTATGCAGTGATATGAGATTCATATTTTTGACAGGATCTCTCTACATCGTTGCTAGTGTTCAGGGACACTGTGCTCTATCCACAATGTGCAGCTCAACTGCATTCGCTTGAGTAATGGATCAAACTTTCAGACTCACGCACACAGAACTTGAATTCTAGAAATGGCTGTCAGAACTGTACTTAGTCAAATGCAATACAGATTTCACTCATTATTGCTGTAATAAAGGTTAACACCTGGAAGCAAGAAACAACCCTGTGGTGGATAACCACTTACTACATGGCAGAATAGCGGATTGTATGCTATTCTGTCAATTCATTTCTTTCCTATAATTTTTTTAAGATGTCATCAAATCGCTGCTTTATCAAATATAGCCCAAAGTTAGCAGTAAAGGACTTAATGCATTTATTCTCTTCCTGGATATATCTGTAATTACTGGCTAGCCTTCTTTTCAAGCCAGGTCTAGAGATACATATATTTCTGCTACTTGAATAAAGAGAGACCAACTTGATGTCACTTGCTTTTTTATTTCATTATTTAATGCTCATCATGTTTCGGATGTTAATACATCCATCCTCAGGAGCTCGCGACTTATTTGATGAGTTATTTCATGGGTTGTATTGCTCTGGTTCGATGTGTGTTGGTGTTACCACACCACCCCAGCCAAACCACACCGTAACACCAACATACATCGAACCAGAGCAATACAACCCATGAAATAAATCAACAAATAAGTCGCAAGCTCCTGAGGATGGATGTATTAACATCTGAAACATGTTAAGCATTAAATAATGAAATAAGAAAGCAAGTGACATCAAGTTGGTCTCTCTTTATTCAAATATCAAAATGATGCAAGGTCCAATAAACATAAGATATATTTCTGCCTTTGTACTTCCATAGCATTCCACTTTACTATTGACAATCCATCCTTGCCTTGCACATTTCTGAGTATGCAAGGTCTATTCTTTTGTTTGCTCATCCAAGGAGCAAATTTTGGTCCCTTTAAAATTCCATGACTCTCTCTCTTTTATTGAAGTCATAAACTTTGTACTTCCCAGTATGGTATGTTCCATCTTTCGTCCATTACTTATGTGCATTAAATTCATTAAAAAGACCAAAATATGCACTTATATTTATGAATGTCATTCTATTACACAGTAATTACCAACATGTTTCAGCCACTCATGTGGCCAACTGCATGGTGATGAGAACAAGAATACCAATACAGTTATAATGTTCTGCGTAGTTCACTGTGCAGTCTGTATCATCATTCACCAACCTGTACCATAATTCACACATGCAGCTTTTCTGTACATCATTCCACAGAACTACACTCCAGACTTTTTTTAACCTCTAATATTTTACACTCATTGATATTTTAATATTCAACCTTGAATTTTAACAAAAAACTATATGATTTTTAACTGTGGTATGATTTTGACACACTATAACCTTTTTAATGAATTCTATGCATTTGCACTTCTCACAATTTGCCCTAAACATGCAGCATGATCAATTGGATCATCTAGGCATGATTACAAGAACACTTAAAAATATGTTACAGGCTATTTTTAATCTGTAATGTGTTGTGCATTGTGCCAGCATGCTTTCCCCTAAGCAGTGAAATATTAGTTCACAAGTTGCACAACAGCTGGGATAGTGTAGTCACTATTTTGAAAAGTTATGGTCTGGTGACAGAACATTCATGGCTCAATGCCCAGTATGGGCAACAGATTTTTCTCCTTTCTATAGCACTCAGAGTGGCTATAGGGTCCATACAGTATCTATGTCAATATTGAAGGCTCTTGCCCTGGGGATGAAGTGGCCATGGCATAAAGGTGACCATGCATCTCCATCTTGTGCCTAGCTTCATCTGCGTGTACCTATACTTCTATTCCCTTCACATGCCTTCAGATCAGTCACAGGAACAACTTTAAACGGAAAATATACGCTCTAATTTCCTGTCAGTCACACAGAACTTCACTCCCTCAGTAACCCACCTCTGCCTGCATCATCACAAAGAGGCTGTTATCCATCTGTAGTGAACAGGCAGGCGTACACCTCACAGTTGTGTTTGGCTCTGAAACTTTGTTTGGGATGTTACTACAAGAAATCTTGCTTTAATATGTTTCTCACCGTAATCCATTAAGGACGTGACGTTAAGGTCGGTACGTGGTGCGCTGGGAACACTGGGCCTTTACTTGTGGCATATTTTAAAGGATAAAACACAAAGTAATAATCTTCACACTGAAGATGATCTGAAAAAACAATACCAATCAGAAAGTCAAGAGTCTTCTGTGTCACCAGTAGCCCTTCAATGTGAAATGAATGTGTCTGCAAGAAATGATGAATGTATGCAAGGCACGGGAAAGAACGTCCAGTATCTTCTTTGAATACATGCAATAATTATAAATCTAATGTAAACTGCAATACATTGAACTGTAACAGGTGGACTCAGAACTTTCACTACACTGTAATAGCAGTGATCTATGTGTTCCCTGCTGGTATATGAAGTGACAAATAACACTTGCCAGATAACGGATACTGTATTTACAGCTTTCTACAAATAACACAAGTATTATCTATATTAGTTAGGTATGTGACAAGGGTAGCATTTGCACCATTAAATTTTTAAATATTGCTACTCTCAAAGCACTTACCTTTAGGCACAGTTGAGAACTTCTAATGTAAACAATGTCTCATAGGAAATGTGGGATTCATGCTTTCTGGTAGCTCAAACAAACACAATAGTGCTCTCTAGTGGCCAAAATATGCAAAGTAACTTCCAATTATATTTTTGCTAGTATCCTTCCATGAGTGTCCAAGTCAGTCTCTTTTTGCAAATATTTAACAGGATTGAAATTTAGACATTCCAAGGGAAATTCATAATACATAGTATGAAAAGGGAAAGATGGCAAGGAAAAAGGGGTTCAGTCAGAGAAGCCTGTGAAGCAATGAAACAAATCAACCTCAGGGCACAAACTGATCTTTTACACAAGGAATCTCCTGCATAATGTGGAAGATGCAATGCCAATGAAAACATGGATAACCCCAAAGTCTTCTATTCCCGCAAGGTCCTTTTCCGGAATCTATGGATAGCAGTACAAATATGCAATAAAGCAGGGGTACACAAATATTGGGCACCTAATTTTTTGTGGGTCGTCAGTATGGAACGTGCTTCACGTAACTTTTCTCGCACCTAGAACTCTGAGGTGGCTCCTTGACTTTTGGAAAAAATTTGTGGACCCCTGTAATAAATGATTACATTTCCATCTATCAGAAACATGTGGCCTACTGCCATTATTTCATACCTATAAGATACAGGCCTCACTCTTATATACACAAATGAAGGTAGAGTAAACAATGTCACAGATTGTTAAACACAGTGGATGCAACAAATAACTACACTTGCGACATGGTCACTATTTATAAAACTTCTTGTACTTTGTTCCCAGAACATTTTCAGTTCTCCTGTCATTACAATTGCAAGTCTGACTTTGGTACAAACGATGTAACAAGCGACTAAAAACAACACTCAGCACAAGTCCAAGTCCCAGCAGAGCATTTTGATCCTCTTACACAAACAATCTCATCGAGTCTGCCAGTAAAGTCACGTAAAAGTTCTCAGCAAAAATGTGAAAACTTTCTTGCATTTTGGAATAACCATGAACTGCTAACTAAAAGATTATAAAAGCCATTAACTGAAATACTTGATTAAAAAAACAATGTTCCTTTAAATATAAGAATCTTATAAAAAAAAGTCAAGCCTCCAAATTACTAGTTGTGTGACTAGGGATTAAAAAAAAAACACACACACAATTGGTAAACCAACGTAGAGAGTACTTAAACGGACACATATACACATCACGTCGAATAAACAGCACGTTTATCTGTAAATAATAAATAATATCACCTTCCACTGCAAACTAATTTTAACATCACAAATACACAAATCTTGTTCTTTGTTCAACCTATGCCATATACACAGGTTAAATGAAGCAAGCAGATGTCTTCACTTCATTCGATGATGACCTTGAAAAATTATCTGCTAACATCACAGTATTCAAATGTCTTGATACACATAACAAATGCTTACACATTTATGAATAAAATGTACATATGCCATCAAGGACAACAATGAATTGTGTTGTGCTGATATCACTGACAGCTTATCAAAACAAAACAAACATTCACACAAAACACTGACAACTATCATAGAAACTGACCAAAGAAGAGGTATTTTAACATAAATTTCTGTTCCAGCACTTACAGTTATTGGATTGTTGATACATAGCTTGTAATGCATTCTAACAATCGACATGTAACAATTACATTAGTAAAGAAATCTGTACACGGCAACAAAGTATATATTAGATCAGCCCTCTTTTGAGATATTAAGCAGTGCAGAATGGTAGTTTTTTACAGACGTTTTGGGACAACGTATTGGTCCGATCTTGAGCCTTGTGTCAAGTAGTCCAAGAAGGATGCTGGGAACACTTGGATACGCAGTTTATATAGAGAATGGTGGGGGAGGTGACTGTTTCTCAGGGAACCAATCACTGAACTGCTTGACCCTTGCAGATGGGACTGATAGGTCTTCACAAAATGTCAGTAAGAAACTACTATTCTAAGCCATGCAAAGTCCCAGTAAGAGCGCATATCTCATTTACATAGCGGTGGAAGCCAAAAATCACACACAGCATACATTAGTTCTTCCTCTCTTCTTCATCCCCTGCCCTAAAAGAAACTGGTCATAAAGAGTTTCAAAGGCAGATGCTTAAGAGTTTTTATATATATATATAAGGGGGATTTTAAAGTTACAGGTTACTATGTGACTGCAGTTCCAGATTACTCTCACCTTGCATATGACTTTATTAAACCATGTGATTGTCATATGATGCCATTAAGCATGGCATCTGGCTTCATTCATGGTGTGTGACTGCTGAAGGGCTAAATCAGACATGGACACACAATGTACTTGCCATTGGTTGCAGTGTACTGGTCATTTAATGCCCATACCCGTACCAGTTCCAGCAACTGCCAAACTGTAGCCCATGAAGCATTTCCTTGGGCTATTCCAATGACAAATTCTGATTTTACAGAATTCTTCAGTGTGCGATTTTCACCACCTTAAGAGGTTCCATTTTATAGTGTCAAATCCAGACTTAATCCTTTCTGGCCTAATAGTTACTTGGAGTACCGCCAGGACAAAGGGACACAGCAGTCGGTACAGTAATTAGGCTACAAGGTGGTTGATCTAGGGTTTGAATATCACCACGGGCAAGAGATTTATCTTGTCTCAAAATGTCCAGATGGGCTCCGTCACCCACCCCCATCCTCCTATTCAACAGGTACTAGGGGCTCATTCCTGGGAGTAAAGTGACATAAGTGTGAGGATGAACACTCACATTTAGTGCCAAGGTTAAGAAGAAGAGGAGATGTATCTTTACTCCCTCTATACACTTTAATGGTGTGTACAGGCAAAATTTTATCTTTACCACCAGGTTAAACATTCAAAAATTCTATGTTCTGCCCACACAGTGCACTCTTTATATGTGTTTTGTATGGACCTCAGAATAAACAGCAATTATTTCCCTGTACATCATTAACTGATTGGTTTTATCTTTGAGCAAATCTGTTCACTGTGCAGTACGAGCCGAATCATTCAACTCATTCTTCAAAGGGTTAAGTATACTACAAGACACTCTTACAGGCCATCCATTAAACTTCATGCCCAGATGCTGATCACTCTCTTTCAAGAACATAAGACACCTTGCTTTCTTCTTTTGTATGAAAATGATGCTAAGAAACAAAGATGCACGACTAGTAATGGAATAAAAAAATTCTGAATGAGTGAATGATCTTACGCTTTACAATAAACTGAAAATGTGTTACACACGGGCACATGTCAAAATTACAATTACAGTTATGTAGAATTTCTTCCATTCCAATTTCATTCTCAGTCCCTGAAACAAAATGAACACATGAACAAAAATAAATGAATAAATAAAATTATGGTTCCCACAGGTATCATTTGTGGCTCTCCCTGCATACTGGGAGCAGCAGCAGCAGCTTTTGGACATGGGGTGGGGGCGAATACCACCTGAATGTTCGACACTGGGAAAACCTCTGCCCCCAAAAACTTTGTAAATTATGCATAAAAGTATAATGATCAATAACAGACATCAGGGAATGGAAAATTATTTCTTCCAGTATCAAAATTTCTTCCCAGTCTGTACCTAAAGGCTTATCATCACTTATCAAAAATGGAATTTAATAAAAAAAAAAAGGATGATAACTTTCAGTGCCAGTACAAGTGAGCACATGTACACAACAGCAGCTGTCAGGACCTAGCAAGAAGGCAAATCTGCTAACTGGTATGAATACTGTTAAAAAGGGTCATGATTTTTATGGAATTCAAACGTCTTTTGTCTTTCTTGACTGCACAACCCCCATACCCCCCTTCCAATCATAGAGTTCTGCCACCCCAGTCACATCAAAGTTTCCTGCCATCTGCTCCACAGGCAATTCAGGACCAACTTGTATCTGGTGTTCAGATTCCAAGAAATATATCCAATCTGGACTAGAACACATCAGCAGTTCACAACTATTACCATCCGTACAAATAAGATACAATCTAAAATAATCTGCACAATGAAAACAACACAAAATTAATGCCAATACACAACTTAAGTGTATTGTTCATTTAGCCTACCTTTGTTAACACACAAACATGCATGTACACTCATAAAATTATGATTATGTAATACTGCAATGAGTATTATGACGCCACATACTCTTTTATCCAAACCATGGATTAAACTGGGTATTATACATTTATTTTAGCTTTGGAAGGGGGTTAGAAGTAATAAAATATCAGTTCCCTCTCAAGTTTCGCCAGTGATATCAGCATATGCATATGGGTTTGAATTGACATTTTCCTATGGACTGAACTCTTGCGTCCCTGGACTGGAGTTCATCGAATGATCAACTTAATGAATGACGTGGTTGGAACTGATGTAATTTCTCACAGAAACTCTCCTTACTACAACTAAGTCGGTGTTCTTACAAATGCAGTTCAGGCAAGCTGAGAGAAGAATGTGTATATTCAGCTTGTTCATCACTGAACACAATGTCAACAACAATGATAATAATAATAATAAAAACAAATATACAGAACACCATTTGTCTGCTCATTCATTCTGATCACTTAAACACAACCGATGCCGCAACAGCTTCACTGGTGAGGGATGAAACATGGAAAATGAGAAGTGAGGATGCGCCTTGTCAGACTTCCAAATGTTTTGATGGAGGATGGATAATGAACGGTTCGCTCCACATTCGTCTTAAGTCACCCTGAAATCATATAGAGAATGAGATGGATAGATCCTGGACAATTGCATTAAGTATGCCAAGAATGAAGCAAATGGAATTTGCCACGGATCATAATTTAATACATCATTTACAGACACACAGCACACTAAGAGTTGAACGGTGAAGGTGGTGATGATGACATTAAACACTGTTAACTATTAATGTAGTTGTTATTAAAATTCTGATGAGTCTGTTGGGGAAGCCCCCCCCCCCCCCGCATGTCTCAGCAATTCAGCCAGATAGTGAAAAGAAAAGAATTTCATGTACATCATGTCCATTTTTCCCCAGCCAATTATAATTCCACCAATGATCTACATTCATTCATCTATCATCCAAGAGCTTGTAATGGCTTAGGAGTGGCTGCAGTACCACACACAGCCTCACACCATGGGGGTGAGGGGTGGGAGAAAAAAAAATTGAGCACTTTTGTATGCATAAAATTCTGCCAGCACTTCACGCAGGTTGGAACTGTAACTAAATGGGAAGCCTACATAAAAATAAATGACCACTTGCTCAAAACCCACCATCACCACCACCAACACACTGATTTTGAGAAACATGCACTTTAACCAAACCTGAGAATTTTGCTACTATGAGTCACAGTAACAATAAACATCTGCACAATAACACGCTGAACACATTTTGTGAGATTCTATAAAAGTACACACATAGCAGGTAATGAATGATATTCTGTATGAATTAACTGTGGAAATGTGACATACAATTAGTATTCATCATGAAATTTAGAATGAATGATAAAAATCTGGTAGACAGTTTTGTGCTGAAACATGTCAGAAGATAATTTCTTTTACTAAACCAACTAAATGCATGTGTAACATATACAGTAGTACAGCCTTTTGCACAAACCACACACGTATTTGATGCACAATAGATCAATACAATGATAGATATTCACTTACACAAATTAATACTTCCATGGCATATCAAGAATGCAGATTTAACCAAACTTTATATTTTCACACGGTTTAACCAAATTTTATATTTTTACATGGTTTGCGTGGGCCGGAACAGCATAGTCAGTATAGCGACTCACTATGGGCTGGATGTTCCTGGGATCAAATCCCGGTCGGGGCGAGATTTTTAACACCCTTCCAGACCGAACACTGGGGGCCACCCAGCCTCCTATACAATGGGTATCCAATCTCTCCCGGGGAGTAAACGGCTGGGGCATGGCACTGACCATCCACCCCCAGCTAGCACCCTTCTGTGCCATGGCCTGTTCTTGGGTGACCTTTACCGTTACATGGTTTATACTGTCATAATAAAAATATGTACTGACTACGGGCTGGACGGTCTGGGATCGAATCCCGGTGGGGACGAGATTTTCCACCCGTTCAGACTGGCCCTGGGGCCCACCCAGCACCCTGTAAAATGGGTACTGGGTCTTTCCCGGGGGTAAAGTGCAGCAGGGGCGTGCTGCTGATCACTCACCCCCTTCTAGTGCTGTGGTCAGGGAAGAGTAGAGCTATACCTCTACCCACCCTCTGGGCCACACCAGGCTTGTAACGGGATCGCTTTACCTTTAATAAATATATGTACACATAATATTGCTAAAATGTATTACAGACTATGCATCTAATGCTCAGTAAATTGAACTATAATGCAAAATGCTATAAGTACAAATATTAGAAATGCAGTATGTCATGCTTTAGCTAGTCTTAAAACTTGAAGTATGAATTCCCTAACAATGGCATAGCAGAGCCAGAACATGTTGGAGCGAATACAGACTATACTACCATGAATGTTTTATGTGCATTTCATTGGATTAGTAAAAGAAAATAAATTGGTGAAAATGCATGGAGTAAGCAATTCAAAATAATGTCAGATGACGTTTACAGAGACCCATTCTGTAACCTTGTAACTGAAAAGATCCCTGAATTGACGTGGAAGTCGCAATTTCAGGCAAAATTACTGGCCAATTCTCACCCACACAGTTCCAACTTTCGCTACTAGAATCTCTCGCGTCGTTGTGGACGTGGAGGCACCTGGTGGCGAAGGTAGGAACGTCCAAACAGGCGGGAGGGATAGGGTGAGTACAATAAGCCTTCTAGGCTGCAGTACATCCGTGGCATTAGCCACGGGCCCTACTGACGAAGAAGAAGAAGAAGAAGAAGAAGAACCTATGGCTCCTTCATATAACAGTGTAATTATATACCCATTTTTTGTTATTCATTTTGTACATGCCTATAAAGTAATTCAACACAATTAACACAGAAAAAGCCCACAAAAATGCTCACATCTGTCAAACTTAAATTGACATCTATTTTCATTGTTTCTTAAAACAGTAGGCAACTGATATTCGTTTCACACAGTTTTTACACACTTTTGACATGAAAACTTGTACTTCATCCAGAGCAATCATGAATGTCATCCGTATAACTCGCCCTTACTACTGAATCCAGAACCGACAACACCATTAGCACATATTACAACAGGGATAGGGTGGGTAGGTGTTGCGTTTCCACCATCTTTACCTCTTTGTTGCCTAGCACATGTTCCGAATTAGGGCTAGGACTATCAAAACTTTTCAGACGATCAGTGGTTTTGGGACACATCTGTCAACATTCAGATATTTTTCAAAGTACTGGGGCAATCAGTGTGGCCAAGCAGTTCCACCCATTCATTGGTTTATTCATCATTGTCAGTACTGACTGAACTTGCATTGCCACAGCCGCATTTTGTGAAGCAGTTTAGAATTACTGCATCGTGGACTCCCACGTCATGTAGATGCCTCAATGAAGATGTTTCATTTTCTTACTTCTTCTGCGGGAACAACCCAGTCTATTTTTCACAGCAAGAAATGCACTAGACGACTTCAGTACGTTCATTTCACACAACAAATGATGACCTGGTCCAGTACTTGCAAGTAGCTGGTGGCATTTGCCAGTGGAAACAACAGGCGCATGTTTCAATGTAAGGCCCTCATTGTTATGGGCAGCACAATAAACCACTCACAGAAGCACAGTACTGTTCTGGCATATCATTTGCCTCTTGAAAGAGACCAGCCACTCACTAAACAACCTTCTAGTACTCCATGCACTGTTGGATGATTTTCATTTGCTTGGGTAATGCCTCAAACCTTACAAGGAATGTGGCTTTTCAAACTGCCCAACAATTAACAGATGAGCTTTTCACCACCTGCACTGCAACACAACAAGATCGTCACATGGTCTTTATACCGCTTAACCTCCTTGGCATTTTTCTCCGTTTAACACTAGAGTTGTCTTTGGTTGTGCATTGTAAAAAAGTGCTGTTTTGTCCAAATAAAAAATGTCCTTCACGGTATATTCGGTGATGATTCGTTTCACATTTTCTTGCCACTTCTCTGCTGAATCAAGGTCTTATGAAGCACCTTCTCAACTCACTGAATGCCGTGTTACGTTACGTCTCTTTGAAATACCGCAGCTGTCCGTTTGAGTGTTTAAAATTAATGCCCACATTCAGGCCTATTTCGTCAGTCTTTGATGTCAAGGTTTGTCCATCCACTGCAAGACAGTTCTGTCAAACATTGCAAAACTATTCAAACAGCTCATCTTCCATATTACTATGTTTTGTGCCATAAATCCTCACTCATTTTGAATTGCTGCCTCCTTGCAAAGCCTGCTGTTCGAGAGAACCACAAATTTTAAAATATGTTGATACAGTGAGGAGTGGGATTCCACAAGCCTCAGATATTGCATGTTAACTTCTTGCATTTTTGTCCCCTTCTCTGATCACCTCAGTTTTTCCACTACTGTCTTGCCTGCGTTTCTTCTCTTCTTCTCACCCATACTTTCCGCACTGTGTGGAATAAACAATTCAAAATACAACAATGTGATGGACAAACAGCATTTCTCCTGCATGAAACATGCACTTTCTTCACCTTGGCATTCACAGCAGGCAGCAGCACATTTTATGACTCACACTTGCTTCACAGGGGGTTTGATGACTGACAGATAACACAATCTGAAGGGATGAGGGCATTTTGAGGGGTGAAGTAAGTACATGCTACCAAGTTTTGTTTAAAGAAGCACAAGTTTATGCTAAAATATATGGATGAATACAAATATTAGGAAAACTACTTCAAATTAAAAATTACCCATATTTCAAATTGCAATGAAAGTCCTATACACTAAGCTCGGGAATAAGATTTGCTTTGAATTAGCCAATACCAAATTAATGAGTATTTAATGTATCATGTACCTATCTTTATAACCGTATACAGACAACACACACGCTTCATCATGTTTCTCCTTAAAACTATGTTTCTCTCATACTATTTCATTACATGCTCACCTTCAAGTATGCCATAGTCAGTAGCGGCAGCAATGTGAAGGGCACCAAGTACAATAAAGCTGGCTGTGCAGCTTTGAACACTTCTGATGATACGGTTGCTGTCAGCAGGCCTAAGAAGTATCCAATCAGAGAGCAGTGGAAGTAGCTATGGAGAAAATGACAGTTTGTATGAATATTGCTGGTTAAAAACGAATCACATACTGTAAAGGTAAAGCAATCCCATTATAGGCCTGGACAGGCCCAGATGGTTCCGGGAGGTTGAGGCTCCCTAACTTCAAGGCAATCGGCACATGAAGGTAGCAAGGTTATCAGCCCTGCACACTGGCTGCCTTTACCCCCCACGAAATTCCTGATACTTATTCGGTCGGAGGCTGAGTCGACCTCAGGGCCATAGTGCGGCTGGAAGGATTATGTCAATGAAAAATTCCAGCGTCACCATCGGGAATCGAAACCGCGACCTTCAGGCTAGTAGTGCAGTGCCACAACCAACTGCGCCACTGCGTACCCCCAATCGAACCCGCGACCTTCCGGCTTGAAGCGCAGTGCCACAACAAACTGCCCCACTGCGTACCCCCAATCACATACTGTGCTGTTATAATAAAACACTAAAATGAGTGTATAAACACACAGAGCCTGGAAGAACAACACGTGTGTGCACACACACACACAAGTGCAGCAAGGTCAGGGAATGAAGAGGATGCAGAATGAAAGGGGGTGGGGGAAGAAAAAGAAAAAGCACAGGCAAGGAGCAGAGAAGTTTCATTTCATCAGCACTTCTCTGATAACTCCATGGTGCAGTCCTTCACAAGAAGTTAACAGTTCCTCAGCTAGTCACAAAATACCTCACATCTTACAGAATCTGAAAGTTCATTACTGTGTTCACAAGAACATGCCGCTTGTCCCCATAATGAGCCACATTAATACATTCCATGCCCTCCCAGTCAATTTAAGACCAATTTCAATACTATCCTCCCATCTATGCATACGTCTTCCAAATAGTATCTTTGGCCCAGGTTTCCCCACCAAAACACTTTATGTACTTCTGTTCTGCCCCACACAGGTTACATTCCCCCCAACCATCCTCCGTGATTTGATTAAAGGAATAATAATCAGTGACGGATATAAATCATGAAGTCTGTAACTATGCAATTTTCTCCAGTCTAATACTTTCTCCCCCTTAGGCCAAAACCTCTTTTTCAGCACCCTACTCCCACACATCATTCAGTCTATACTCTTCCTTTAAAGTTAAAAAAAAAGTCAGCACTACTGCAACACAGGACATTTTATTAATTGCATTAATTACCTTCACTTACTCTGAAAGGAACAGTTATCACAATGGAAAGGATATGGAAGCTGGAGTTTGTAATCTATCATTAAGAAGGACTGTGCATCCAAAAATGCAAACGAATTGCCTGGCACCCCATGTCTATGACTCCATGGTGCAAAATACATGATGAATTACACAATTCTTTATCACCATTCAGGCAGTATGAATCATGCACCATTAACTTTATACTTCACAACACAATTTCAGCAAAAATGTGTCACAGAAATTCCACACACACTCTAATAACAAAACCAACTAGATGCACTTATTTCTCACATTTATTTTTGGAATAAAACATATAGAGTTTTATTCCAAAAATAAATGTGAGAAATCAGTACATCCAGTTGGTTTTATTATAGGAATGTATCATGATACATGGTCACCTGAACGTCAAATTCCACACACACACTGCACTCTTATGCCATGTGAAATGAACTAATAGCCTTGAACATTGTACCTGAGCTTGCTGAAATGCTTTGGTGGAGGGACACCTGTTTCTCCAAGATGTAGTAATTGTGATTTTTTGTAGGCATCGTAACGGAGGACAAAACAAAGCAACAGTCCGGGCATGACTATATCACCCAGACCCAACATGGAAAAGTGTCCTGAGTTGTGGATACTAGGAAACACAAGTTTTCCTGGCAATGAGAGCTTGGGGGCCTCTTTTACGACACCTCCCAAGTGAAGTTTACGTGCCACTAAACCCACAGGGTTCTCTGCTGGTCGAGTTGCCACCTGAATAAAAGCAATACAAAGGGAAGGTGAATTTTTTTATGAATATACTAATCAAACTGAATCGATGGCTAATGTAGGACATAACAGATTATCTTCTGCAACAATCAAATCTATTACACTTTCCTCATACTGCAGATATGGGTTCAATATAATCTGTGTATGTCTACTTTTCTACAAACATCTACAAACATACAATTATGTTCAAGTCTTTGGAATAATAAAATAAGGCGGATACACCATTTAAACTCTTCAATTTATGCCTTTCACAGTTAAGTCCAATCCCATAGATTCTTGGTAATAACAACAGAAACAAAACAAAATAGCAGCATAGCATGTTGTTCTTGTTCGGCACCCCCCTCCCTAGGGCAGGACAGAAGGGTCAGAAGTACAGAGGGCAGAAGACTGAACTGTGGCAGGAAATAAAATTACAAAGCAACAATCCACATACCAGATGGAATACAGTAAGTTCCAAAAGGTAGGCAGTTGGGGCATTTTTCCCAGAGACTGCTGATATGACTTCCTGTCCAACAAGGTGGTCTTTTCAAGAGGGGACAAACTGATAATTCAATATGTCATTTTAATGTTTATGTAAATTTAAAAAAAAAAAACCTCCTTATGTTTCACATGCTCTGTCTGCACATGCTAAACTCAGAATCACAAATAATGTAAAATCCTTCTTTCAAAGTTTGTGGACAAGAACTTGACTGTATCTTTGACAGTTCTGGAAACAGCTCTGCAAAATGCAAATACGCACACATAAAAGAGAGGAAATATCATTCACAATGGTAATACAATCCAAATTATGCAGTATCTTACCTTGACCATAACGTTGGTATTGAAGATATAGGATGAGAAGAATACCCAGAAGACATCATAAATAAGAAGTCCAGTCAGCAATAATGTTGACACTTTCAGACTTGGAAGGCGCACAAAGGCAATAAAAGCGACACACAAACCCATTCCCATGGCTAGGAAACATAACATATCAAAAGATCACATTTATGTAAACTGTTAAACATACAGTCTTCTGGCACTAATTGTAATGAAACTGAAAGTGAAATTCTATGCTAAATTAATTCACTACTTAACCTTTAAATGACCTGTGTTTGCCACCTCTGGAAATTCACACACACACATATATATATATTTAGACAACAGGGATATATGCCACATTTTTAAGACAGGCTGCACAATCTCTGTTTTATTTTCCACAAAATACCATTCAGGTCATTATTTTACTTTGTTGTGTTCAAATAACATTCAAGTCTTCCACAAGACATGTGCTAAAATTTAAATACCAATCTGGTCTCTTATGTTTTGCTGACCGTGCATCCTGTATAACTCTGGGTAAGTGACCAACTGGATGCACAATTACATTGTATGAAACGATTTATAATTGTAATCCTCCACATGTTTCGAGCATCACCGTGGTCATCATCAGGAGGTCAAATTGTATTAATACAGCATTTGGTACAGTACTCTCAGGAAGTGACAGTCCGGTATGCAGGTGCACACCAGATGGTCACTTACTGAGAGTACTATACCAGATGCTGTATTAATACAATTCGACCTCCTGATGATGACCATGGTGGTGCTCGAAACATGTAGAAGATTACAATTATAAATTGTTTCATACAACGTAATTGTGCATCAAGTTGGTCATTTACCCAGACCAATCTGGTCACTCAAAGATAAAATGTACCCTGCTGTATGTCAATTAACTCCTTTTCAAAAGGATCTGCTTAAACTTTCACAGTTTTATGTAATTCTCCTGGATGTTACACTGACTACCATTAACTTCCCATCTACAAAGAAAATAATCCTTTCACATAATTTAAAACCAAAAATGTTACGAATTGTTTCCTAATCTCCCTTTCACACTTCTGAAATCAAATAACAACAACTCGATTAAGGACGACACAAATATGTTATGTTTGGTGCCCCAGACACTAACAGCATTAGTGACTGCTGGTCGTATGATGCCACAGTGTTTTGTATCTCAGAATCAACAATGAGATCACAAGAATATGTATGTTCTGAAATAATCCTTAAAATACAAACACTCAGGAGGTATAATCAACCAATAACTTACCATCCATTAGTAACCAATGACCAGTCAGAACCCATATGCATACAATAAAAACAGCTAACGAAAAGGAGAGAAGTTCTGCTCCAGTGAATCGCCCACACACCCCAAATGAGATCCTGCAAACAAACAAATGGTACAGGCACTATGACTACTCTGGCTGTTGTAATCTCAAGAAATTCCATGTCACCTTCATAGGCAGCAACAAAACAAACACACAATTCCTATCTGCCCTAAAGACTGATGACATTTCTGCTGAGATAAAAGAACAGTCTTCAATGATACACAAAATGCAACAGAAATATCCCTATATTAAATCAATGACACACCAGACATGGCCGAATAGATCAAATAAAGGAGCAGTACTGATGGTGAAAATTAAATAGGTCAGTGCCGTACAATATACAGGATGATCAAACGGACACACAATCCATGTTTAAAAACTATTTATTAAATTGGAACACTACCAAAATTAAGAAACACAAATCCGTACTAAGTGCTGGAAATGCCAACCATGCTCAGCAATAATGCATTCTCTTTTCCTTATGTCTGTTGCAATCTGGGGATCAGTTTGTGATGTTTAGAATGCATAGTTGAATACTTTGTTTTAACTCTTCTAACATGTGCGTGGGTCGATTCTGTGCACATTATCTTTCAAAAACCCCCAAAGATACCTTCCCTCAGTCTCAAAGTTCACTTCATACATACATATATTAACCATTAGTTCCCATTAGCCTGACTGTGGCAAGTGCATTTCTGAAGCCCCGCCTCACGGTATGATTAGCACCACATTTTAATGCATCTGTGAATGTAACACAATCCTGCACACCTTACAAAGTCAATAATGTGTGTTGCTTGGTCTACAGTCCACTTGCTATTCATCCTTACTTGGAACAAGGATGGAAGCTATGCCGTTAACCTAAACATATTTAAGTGTACAGTGGGGTCTCGTGAAGGTCACAACAGTAAGGATGTGCCAGCAGCAAAATATTATCAATAGACTCACAGCTGAAAATTCTTTGCAGTGAAAAATAAGGATCATGCATTATATTAATCTACAGATTCATGAAAGTCCATTTTTACAAGAGTAGTGGGCTTGGCTCAAACATGTCTCAGAGCTGCTTATGCTTAATCCTTCATGAAGGAATATAAGTTGCCTCTAGACTTTGAAGATGAAGACACTACTCAAAATATTTGAGTGTGACAACCCACTGGCACACTGTCACATCCCACGCAAACAGAATCCTTAGTTATGTTACTACAGAAAACTCAAAACTTGTAAGAAAGGCATAACTTTATATCCACAATCTCCCTACCATCCAAACCTGGCCAATGGCAACTGCCATCAAGTCTAAAAATGCAAGCCAAGTTACAGGGAGGCAGGCACCAGTCAGCAGGAGAGTGAAAAGGATTACGAGAAGTCACATGAAAAGGTGTTCGGGGGAACTCTGAGTAGTGGTAGTCACAGCAGAAGGCAGCATGCAGAAACACCTGTGATAATAACAAAGAGAAATCTTCACCTTTTTTAACTTACCATGTAATAGAAATATGTTTCAATTTGAGAAATGAGAATTTGGGAAATAAGTGAAAATGACAAATACTTTATCATTAATTTGGACTACGATGGTTGACAGTTGGCATGTATGGTACCAATTTGAAAGGCACATCTAATTTCAGTATTGTGATTCCTTCATGTGCTCATAAAATGTTATTACACAGCAGCATGGCACATAAATACCAAGCAGCAGGTCACATGGTTGCCTAAATTTTGTATCGTGATTCCTAATATTTGTGAGAGTATGGAAGCTGCTGGATGTTACCCACCTGGAACAAAGAATTCTAAGATGCCTTCTAGATTTTTGGAAAATCTGTGGAGCACCAATTTACAGTATGTAAGCCTCGCAAAGCCTGTATACTTCCTTGGGCTAACAATGCATGGAAGATAAGCACAAATCTAGCTTATATTCAGGCTCATAATGAAAGGCTAGATGTAGTTCAAATCTGAGATGCTGCATTTCGCGATACAGTACAACACACTGTTCTGTGTAAAAAAGTCTCTTATCACACACATTTACTACAACACAGTAAAATTAAGCTTCATTTGCAGTCAAACAGATTGTGTCGTTTGCATTATTACGTCATGTAGTAATCACCGCTTCAAGTACAAAGTCATATAACATAGATGATCACAATCTGAACACACACCAACATGGAATCCTAAAACCTACCATGTTTACTATAGTAAAATGTGATATATATATCAAAGAGGACTTACATTAACTCTTTTGCACTGGAATTAAATACCCATAATTATATGCAGAAAACCAGAATATAACCTCTTAACCTCTGTGTTCCCACGCATGAACACACATAAAAAAACACACATCTAGAAATTCATTTTATACAATTAGACAACAAGGAAATCTGCTGAATTTTTAAGACATGGTGCATAATGATTTTTTCCTTCCATAAAATGTCATTTACTTCACAATTCTACTTTTTCTGTTCAAGAACTACTAACTTTTTCATAAACCATGCACAAAAATTTAAATACCAAACCCAACATTTCAAGGTCAAATGAAAGCCACAAAAGGGCAGCTGTATTTATACAGTGTTCAAGGTTTCAAGCATCACACCATGCATTATATATACATAATGTTCAACGAATAGGTGTTCATGATCTGACTGAATTTGAATAAGATAATTTAACTCACTGGTGCCTAATGTCAGTATACCCAACTTACGGCCAAATGTCAGGTGCACATGACCGCAGTTTATCGACCTCCTTAAGCAGCTTTCATTAAATTCCACTCTCCTGCGAACCACACCAGGCATTAATTCCAGGACCAAAGGGTTAAATGTTGTGGCAAAGAGTTAATTCTTATTTCCAAATGTTCTTCTCTTCCAAACATCACTGAAAACTAGAGGAACTGAAATGCCACTGCTTGCACTCAGAAGATAATATAAATATAATTATCTAAGGATACAACGGTCTGCATTCTTGCTGTTTACAATCAGTCCTCTATTAAAACAGTGATGGAACAGAAACAAATCAATTCCATTTGAAAAATTATCCATAAAATTATTGCTTCACTTACTTATTTCCATCTGAACAAGGCCGGATGACATACTGGCACATAGGTAACAGCAAAAAGGCCAGAGCAATGGTGGCAATTACTGTGGTAAAACAAACAAAAATAAACAGCATTATTTACGTGGCAAATGGGGCACCAAAGTAAAGCTGTATCTGTGCACACCATGAACAAATGTAAGGGAGTGGAGTTGGAGATCCACACATTTTGGCCTCTGCACTAGATCAAGCATACTGGTCATGTGTCAGCTTCATGACCCCACTCCTACCCCTAGGGAAGGAGCCTCCATTGTAAACTAGTCTCCCTAGACAGGCCCCAGACCTGGTCTGCACACTTCGGAAAAGACACATGGAAACCAAACTCCTGCCGCTGCCATGAATAGAATCCCAAGTGCTCAGTCACCCAGCCTGCAGCCCAGCCAATATACCAACTGCACCATCCCATTTCCAAAGACTGCAAATGCAGTTAGAATGATGTTTCACATCAGCAACACAGACACTCTCAAATTAAATTATTTTGACTATTTTCACTCTAGAATGAAATATGGAATTAATATGGAGGTAATTACAATAGCGGTAAAAACACGCTTACTCTGCAACAGAAAACTGTCAGAATTAAGTTTGGCGCAAAACCTAAAACTTCACATACACATCTGGTAATGAGATGAGATTGTACCTCTTTTTTGTGAGCACATATTTTCATTAATAAACTTTGCTGTATCTAACGAAGATAAATCTCTCACAAATTCAGCTGTGCAAAGTAGTATTAACCCTTTAAAGACTAGAGTCCACTATAGTAGACTCAACTTGTAATGCCTGAAATGCTAATGTCTACTCTAGTAGACCTTCGTTTGGCAACGCTGACAGCCCGCTCTTTCTAACTGACTGCACAATGTCTCAACACTGAATCACTCATGAAAGAAGTCCTGTGTCATATTTGTGTGTAAGCACTTATTCAGCTACCAAAGAAACCCTGATTAGCCATGAATGCATAAGTGGCATAAGTGTTGAAACTGTACTGTGCAGTTAGTTACGTCTTGCATTTAGTAAATGGACTGGAATGTTTTGGTAATAAACCTTTTGGGAATTCTACTAACAGGCAGCTGAGTAACGGTTCGCAGGTCGGGAAAGGGAACATTATACCTGAGCTGTGCATTATACCACCAAACAGCTTGTAGAATTTTGACTTCATTCAATAGAGATTTTTCTTGTTTGTGGGTTAGTTGTACTGAAGTTTTGTTGACAATGCAACGTGGTGATGTTTCGTGTGCGAAAACAGCTCGTGTGCTGTCTCGAAATGGAATACGAGAAATCGTAATGGATTCGGACAGCGATGAGGATAAATATCACACAGACAGAGAAAGAGGAGCCACGCCCACCTTCGCGATGGTCCTCCCTGTCACGGCCCAGTCACTTTTCAAAATTTTACAACCATTCCAAACATTTGGCAGTAGATGAAGTCATTGTGAAATTCAAGGGAAGGGTATTATTCAAACAGTACATCCTGAAAAAACGCAAACGTTTCGGCATCAAAATGTTCAAACTATGCGACTCTACTGGATACACATATGATATGAATGTTTAGCTCGGTAAAGACAGACAAAGGGCAGCACAACACCTGACAGCAACCCACGCTACAGTGACTAATCTGACAAGGGGTGTAGAAGGATTTGGCCATAAACTGTATATGGACAACTTCTTTTCCTCCCCTGACCTGTTTGAAGACTTGGCC
>Ga0136643_10001937_pt1 | contig 26200 bp, 14 predicted proteins | sample TergutLab28metaG_FD_96883 | JGI IMG/M metagenome (GOLD analysis project Ga0136643, IMG submission 96883) | Labiotermes labralis P1 segment gut microbial communities from Petit-Saut dam, French Guiana - Lab288 P1 (version 3) (version 3) | ecosystem: Host-associated > Arthropoda: Insects >... | reverse complement strand
TGATGGATATATTAATGTCCGAAACATGTTGAGCACATAAGAAGTGAAATAAAATAACAAGTGACATCAAGTTGGTCTTTTATTCTTCAACTATCACAATGACGCAGGTCCAATAAACATAAGATTCACTGCCTTTTAATATTACTTTTCAAACTTTAAATAACACACTATTCAAAAATATGTGCCTTCTGTTATTTAAAAAAAACACAAATTTTTTAGTAGTAATGTAAGTATTGGTGTTAGTATTAGCAGCAACACACTTATTACTATTACAAGACCAACAGTCGCAGTAATCCTAAGGAAAGCACACGTGCACTAACTCTAGTTTTGAAAGAGGTGTTGAGGAGATTATACCAGATATATTGAATCCTCTTTAAAATAAAATAAAAACAATGAATTCACATCTTTTCAGTTTTGATTATGTATCACGTCTTTCGGATGGATTCGCTGTCTGCCCTACTCATTTAAACTAACACGCCCATTACATGTAAGCTATGGAACGAGTCATTTCGATACAAGCCTGTGTTGACAGACCGTTTTCCTTATCGCTCTCTCTACGTGGGTGGCAGGACACTGCAGGGGGCCATGCACAATGCCCCATGCATAATACTAGTCTCATTTAGTAGGGGAAACATGTAACCCTATTATTGCTTACATATTTTATGTGTGAGGTACAATCATGACTCCAAAAAATTGTTTTCCTTCTGAATCCTTTGTTCAAGAGGAAGTAACTGACGCTTGCTGCGATAATATTTTGCTGTTATCAGACTGACTGTGAATGAGTCCTGGAAAAAAAAGGGCATTAAAAATATGTCACTGTGCAAATACGAAAGGTAACACACTGAGAAAAAATAAACAATGGAAATCCGTAGGAATGCAGAATGTATCTTCATTTAACACCTTAACCGTTGCAGATATGTGTTTAAATTTTGAATTTCAAGCAATACATCACTTTTGACCTTTGAAGGACGCTGGTTTTTGCGCACCGTGTGCGTTATTTCTTTCATATGAAACTCACAGTAACAAGTAACTATGCGCCTATGCGGTACTGGTTAGTGTATATTTTTGTGGCGATGCAAAGTGTTCTCTGTGATGCTGGAATTGAATTTTTGTTCACGACACAGCAGCCCCTAGTGGGCCAGGGCATCAACTTTATCGAGGATACACGATCACACTCGGACACACCACACTCGGACGCACTACAGTCGGGCACACCACACTCGGACACGCCACACTCGGACGCACTACAGTCGGGCACACCACACTCGGACACATCACACTCGGACATACCACACTCAGATACATCACACTCGGACACACCACACTCGGTAGTACTCCTCTGGACAAGCGATCGGTTTGAAATTTTTCACTTTATAATTTGGGCAAATTCAGTCTTTTAAACAAAAGAACGCTTGTTGTTCTGTGTATTAAAAGTGTTGGAATTACATGTAAAGATTAACTTCCTACCTCACAGAAAACGCCCTGCTTTGCCATGATAAACCAACTGGCGTTTGCAAGGTGCAATAAGAGTACAGCAGAAGCGCACCGAAGGCAGATGGAGAACGGAGGCACAACTAACTTCATTCCTAGTCTCGGCATCAGACAGTTGTGATTGGTAAGCTTCACGACCCGGTCGCTTTACCCGCTGGGAAAGGGCTCCTTTTACCTAATGGACAGAAGGCCGAGTGTGTCCAAGAGCCGGTCTGGACCCTTCGGAGAAGAGCAAAGCCTCTTGTGTCGTCCAGCCGCTAGTCTAGCCGCTGTAGCAATTCCGCCATCCTGACACCTTGTTACTGCTACGTAGGGAAGAGCCTGCTTTGGGTTGCATAGAAAAGAAGTGGACTTAAACAGAGTGCGTCAGAGGCGGCTCCTTAATTATAAGTTACACATTTCGGCATTCTCCTGCAAATCGGGTTCCGGTGCTTTTTCTGTCAAGACAACATTCCAAAGTCTCGATTTGTATGCCACTCTTATCAGAAGGACGAGCGGCTCAAACCTGCTAACCTTGTGACAAAGCGATAATCTTTCTCCCGCCGGAAATAGTCTCCCCCCCCTCTCTCTCTCTCTCTCTCTCTCAGTTCTACTATTAGTTCCATATCGTCTAATCTCCTACTGCTTCTAACGCTTGTCTCCCTCTGCGTTTCTCTCTAGAGCAGTGTTTCTCAACCTTTGTGAGACAGCGGTCCGGTGAATACTTTTTTCATAAGACGAGGGCCCGGTCCCAACAGATTTACTCGTCAGTACCTTTCCAATTTATTTTTTAAGTTTATACATTAAACTAACATACGTATTAATAATTAATTATGGCATAATCATAAAGAGTATTAGTACAATTATGTGTACGGTGTGGCATGTTGTCAAATATAAAATTACATTTAAATTAATTACCAATTCCAGGAGAATCTCTTGCGGCCCTGTATAATAGATGCTAGGCCCGGTACTGGGCCGTGGCCGGCGGTTGAGAAACACTGGTCTAGAGTGCTCCAGCGGTTCACTGGATGTAAATAGCAGTTACAAAGGAATTACTGCCGTCAGTAAATATGCGTAAATATGAAATTGTGTTCATCGAGGCATGCGATGCAACAGCTGTGATGTGACGTCATATGGCTTGATGAATTAGCGAGAAAAATAAGAGGAAAATATTACTTTTAGGTGTAGGATTTACTTAGGGAGTTACTTGCAACCGCAGTGCGACAGATTTAGGCACATAACTTGAAGACTGAGGTAAGAGCTTCTTCCGAGACGTTTGTAAATTTTTACCCAATCATATGCAGTCACACCCCGAAGACAGGGATATTCATAGTGAAAGCCGCGATAACCTTAAATCCCACTTTTTATGTTATAATTCCTTTCATATCTAGGTCTCTCAAGTGGCCTTTTGTCTTCAGACTCCCAAACAAGGTGTTATGCTATGATGGAATCCATGTACATTTTGCCACTCATGTTTTGTGGGCAATCGGATTTTCCTTATATATCTTGCAAATGATTAATACAAAAGAAAACTGAAGGATAAACGGAAGTAACACGTGTTCAAAATTAAGCAGCCTACTCTCCGTATCAGTTTCCCTTCACGTCGCGTTCCCTGCTTCCCTCAGAGAACGCAACATACAGTCACGTAGTTCGACGCCATGAAACAATGCGCCTCTAATTAAATTATACACGGTTGGGGAATCCTCCCAGACAGCTACTCTGATAGCGAGGACTATTTCATTACATCGCAAACATGACAAACTAATCTATCTCTTTGACAAGGGCAAAGCTGTACCTCCGGCTGTACCAGCACAAGAAGGCGATGTCACGCAATACGTCGATTAGAGTATGTGCCGTTACAGAGAGTCTTTTGAGAAGAAAACTGCCTTTGATTACGCGGATTGCTGTATTTTGACATAAAACACCAAGTTAGAGTTCTGTTTTTGTATATTCTGTCTGTAATTTATTTCATGAGTTATTAATACTTCATTCGATTACTTAATGCATACCGCCGATCCTGTTGGCTGCTCGCTTAATGGGACTGGGGGTTCGAATCACGCCGGGGGGCATAGATGTTTCTCTCTTGTGAGTGTTGTGTGTTGTCAGGTAGAGGTCTTAGCGACGGGCCGATCACTCGTCCAGAGGAGTCGTATCGAGCGTGGTGTGTCTGAGTGTAATTCCGAAATTCATATACAAATATATATATACCTATGAGTGTACGCTAAATGCGATGTAAATATTTGAGATGTATAAACGTAGCGTAACATTCTTATGTTGAATTTAGGTTTCAATATCGTGAACATAAATTTTGAAGCTATGTTATGAATATCGTACAGTTGGTGATTTCAAAGAAACCGCTGAAAAACATCAGGATATAAATTGTGCCCTTGCATCGTTCATACAGCATATTACTGGCTGTCAAATCGACAATGCTCCACTGCATTGCTAGTGCTGCCATAAGGAAAAACTTGTATGTAAATACAACAAAAACTTAAATATTAAATGTTTTCATTTAATTGAACACTACGATAAATCATCTAACATAAATGAGTACCAGGAATATTCCCTGGGGGGGGGAGGGGGGGGGGATGATTTGGGCTAACAACCTTACCACTTTCATGTGCTAATTGTCTTAAAATCTGGAGAGCCTCAACCTCCTGGAACCGTCAGGTTATGTACAGAGATTGCTTTACCTTTACCTTTACCTTTAGTACGATAAAAGAATACAACATGTGCAGTTTCAATAGGGACTAAAAGCAACCAAATCTTTATTTTCTTTTTGATTCTTGACTATGGATGTAACTACATAAGACTTTCTTTCGTTTCTAAGGTACTCCTATGTAGAATGGAGATGCAAGCAGAAATGCACGTACGACTTGATAAAAAGCGCCCGTTATGCCCCGATTTTAACCGAAACTAAAGTGCCCAAAACCTTACTAAAATTCCCCCTTACAAGAATGTTCGAAGATCAGGTTTGTGGTCTTCTAGCGCGCTGAGAGATGGACGCCTGGTCAGGGATTTTAGTAGAGGCTCCACATAGTTGCGAAAGCGGCTCAAAAATTTAAACAACATTCACAGCATTTTTCCTGAAAAAGAATACCGTGAGTAATACCACGGTGGGCATTTCAGTTTAACAAAAAGTAGTGTTTTAAAGTACAACATAAAGACAAAATGTTCCACATAAACCACAGAAATTCGATAGTTCGATGAATTTTAAAATAAGGGGACAATAATTACATTTTAATTTTTTCCAATAATCTCACTCCTTTATTGATTGTTTGCAGGACTGCCATGACGCATACTGCAACAGATAGTTTGTTCGGGGGTCGACCAGTTTAATAGTTTCATTGTAACTATATACTACCGTCATCAGTAATGTGGTTCCTACATAACATGCAACAAAGAAACTTTGTATGGGAATTTGACGTTCACGTGATCTTGCATCGTGACAAATTCTTATAATAAAACCAACTAGATGCACTAATTTCTCAAATTTATTTTTGGAATAAAACTCTAAATGTTTCGAACAGGTGCTCTGTCCATCATCAGGAGTTCTTCACTGCACACACAGCAAACCTGCATGACATATACCTTTGCTGTGTATGCAGTGAAAAACTCCTGATGGTGGACAAAGGAACTGTCCGGAACATGTAGAGTTTTATACCAGAAATAAATTTGAGAAATTAGTGCATCTAGTTGATTTTATTATAAGAATTGTACAGGAATATACCTCCAAAGTTACCAGCAGAAAGTTCATGCTCCAAAAATTTCTATTTCAGTGTATTTTAGCACAAGAAAACAGAGTACACATGCAGATACAGTCGAACCCGGTTATAACAACATCGGTTTATGTGACATCTCGTCTACAGCGCCAGATATTCTGTGGTACCATTTAATTTAATTCCTGGCTGTTATCCTTAACCTTGTGTTCCTCGGTTAGAAGAATGCTCGTTAATTACGACACGAAATATTTAGTCTCCTTTCACGATGTTACAACCGAGTTCAACTGAATGCTTATTTATTTATTGAATATTCATTCATTCATTCACCCAATCACTGATTCCTAATTTATTCAATAACTTTTTGGAACACGATACCTAAACTGATTACGTATGAAGGCACCAATTTTCTCTAACTATCGGTAAATTTCTACCCAATCACTTGGCGTCACATACCACAAAAAAGTTGATGTTTTGAAACTTGAAGATAGCACTCAAAACACTGAAAGAGAGGGCTGAATCTCCGAGTTCTTTCACGTGTTACTCAACCACTGTCTTCTCGCGATTTGCCTCCACGCGCAGGGCTTACGGTAAATCTCCTTCCATTGTAACAGTGACATGACAGCTTCTATAGGTTCATTATTTGTACAGTCACTGACAGATGAAACATGGCTGCGTATAAAGCTATATACATGCACTTATTATTCTGAGAAAATTACTGAATTTTTTAAAAGTTGCAGCTTTTAGTTTCGACAAGAACTGCTCAAAATAGAGCAATAAATAAATATTTGTCCCATTACAAAAGGGTAAAGTAAAGTATCCTATATAGCAAATATTTATTTTCAGAATTCTTATTGAATCAGGAAACAGATACATATCAGCTTATTGGGGATTCAATTACTCGCGGAGTGAATAACAGTATTACCTGTTTCTTGGCAGTGAGGTCACGTGGCGGGGCAGATATGTGCAGGGGTGCTGATAAGTCCTTAGCCCGACCAGGAAGGAAACAAGCTACATTCCCCGCATTTTATGGAACTTCGAGGTTCATTACCACATTCACAAGAGTCCACCACCTATCCCTACCCTAGCCAAATCAATCCATTCCTCTGCCCATCACACTTTTGACAGGCGCAGCTTTTCCTTCCTGGTCGGACTAAGGACTTGTCAGCACCCCTGTACAGAGTTTAAGCGGAAAAAGCACTTTCCACTGCAATGCACTAAAAGACATACCGCATTCAAGATTGAGATATCAGGTGTGCCTCCACGAAACACGCCTAATTAATTACCACAGTACAGACCATAACAACCCAGAAAACCTTGTCCTATCCGAAGTGACATCAGTACTACCAACATAGCAGCACACAAATACGTAATTACTGACAATTCGATAGTACTATCAAAACACTTGTACTAGCAACATACATGTATTACCTGGCTACCACCATAAGAGTACTATCGTATAATAGTGGTACCAAAATACCAAAACACACTTCCTCGCACTCCAACAAAATAATAAAATTTAATCACAAACCACAAAAATTAGAACAGGGAGTCGAAAACGCGGCCCGCTTGCGACCTGCCACTTTAAGATTTGCAACCCGCGGCCACTTTTTAAATTATATATAATAATGCATTTATTATACTTATATAATTATTATTAAAAATGCAACATTATTTGGCCAGTTACTTTTACCAATTACTGTGATTATTACACTCGCGGACCGCGAACCAGACCACAACATCCTTTGCCAAAAACGCTGAACACTACTCGAATATTCCAGCTTCATGTTTTATTGTAATTAGTTTCTCCATTTCCATGATGCGTTTCCTCTTTTTCACCTTTCGGTGTATGGGATTGTTGGTAGTCTTGTAGCATGCAGGTTTCCATCTATCCTTTCCGCATACTGGAACCAATGCCTTTCATAAAACACCACTGCCCAAACATTACGAACAGATCAGGTCTGGTGGTATATTTTAGATGCAAAATCACATGTGAATGCATTCATTTCACAAGAACTAAGTAGATCCACATATTCACAAGGTCTTTGCGATCTGTGAATGAACGTACTTGAATATTTTAATTGAATTTCGCTTTACGCATGAGAGTGATGGACAATGAAAGACATGAACATGTGTAGTATCTAAATGCATCCCTGTCTCTTTGATACAAGCCGAATATCTTGGACGCTTGTAATAATAACAATTGGCTGGTACATTTTGAAACAAAGTTGCATAACTCCGCCTTCACTCCGTAGGTCTCACGATTTATTCCCGGACCATTTCCTGCGCATAAGGTGATCCATTTCCTATTGAAGCGAGTATTTCTGTCAGAGTTCTGACTCGGTATAATGTTTTGTACCGTCCAATACAGTGCAATGTCTGTAATAGACCGGTCCACGGCCAATCCTAGTGCTGCCACAATAGAGCTATTTACTACCATTATTTGGAAACACCTTATTTAAAGAACTGTGAATGAAACTGGCACAAATACCCTTTATAAACCCCCCACACATTAGCATGATACGACACTTTTATTTATGAGTGAATGCAGGGCTTGTTAACGGATACTGGCAGTTTTTGCGCTGGTGGAAGGTTGTATAATGGAAACCAGTCTGGAGAGCAGGGCCAGCAATAAATGTGGCACCATCACCTGCCACTGGACGGCAGAACAGTAGCATAATTATGGTCATAAGAGTAGCCCGGAAGAACGTTGTTATTGACTATCCTAGTTGCGTCAACTGATGGGATAACTGGAAAATTCTAAAGCGAATGGCCTAAAAGTGTGCAATGAATTTATAATTATTTCATACGGCCCTGATAACTCGAAAAATGGGGTTCAATTTCTGTTTGGGGTTGGGGGGGGGGGACCGGAGAAACTTTTTTCAGCACAGTGTCAAGGCCCATCTCGAGGTCCAATCGAGTGTTTATCTAGTGGATAAGTGCGCCGTATCTCAGAGCTAAGCGGAGTGGAGTATGTGAAACTGAAAATTTGTGTTCAACAGACGTTGAGTGAGAAGCTTCCTATACAGCTTGCCTCCCCCCCTCCCCCCCATCCGCCCCAATTCAATTATACTGGTGGTAGAACTGTGCCCACCGTTGTAACAACGCGAGGCACAACTTTGTCAAAAACGACTTGTGTAACAAGAAGCATATTTAATTTAATAACTGTGCAACAAGATACGACTTATTCAGTTTATTACATTTCTGTAGGCAGCTCTACATGTTTCGGGTGTTGACACCCATCATTAGGAGCTGGTACAGCTGTAATTACAGCTTCTGGTATTGATTAACTGCAATAAATAAAATACGCTTCTACTAATACTAATATATGTATGTATGTGTATATATATATTTATATATATATATATATACATATTTATATATTAGTATTAATAGCAGCGTATTTTATTCATTGCAGTTAATCAATAACAGAAGCTGTAATTACAGTTATACAAGCTCCTGATGATGGGTGTCAACACCTGAAACATGTACAGCTGCCTACAGTCATGTAATAAACTGAATAAGTCGCATCTTTTTGGACAGTTATTAAATTCGATTCACGATGCACGGACCCATGAATATAAAAAAAGAAGGATACTTCTTGTGATCAACAGTTTCTCCAAACGCTTAAACGAACATGAGACAGGCTGTAGATTGCTGACACACAGTTCGTCTGCAAATATCGCAGGCCTGTGGCGGGATAATGTGTTACAACCTTGAAACATATCACATCTGATTACAATAATAAATATATTACACCGATAATTCTTTGGAATTACGTTCTACGCTCAATGCAAGGAGAGGCGTAGAGATGGGAAATAGGGAACGTCATTGTGAAGTGAGAGAGAAAACCAACAAGATGCAACAGTTAGATGTTCATTATCAATTCTCTCTCACTTTACAATTTGCTCACGATGCACGGTCACAGAAACCTAAAGGGAACGTCATGTCTACAGCAACACACAACTATGTTAACTTCATTTTACTTCTGTTACTGAGCGTTATTTCATCCGCAGGTAAACATGCGCTGCTTTCTTTCGCTTTTGGCACGTACTGTACCAGTATTTACTGCTCGTGTTTCCAAAACCACCCTCATAAAGATTTTGTGTCCTAATGCTACAATATTATCACCTGTAATACAAAAGAAGCAAATTCATCAGGAAATGTTCTCCTTTTCATTGGAACCGCAACTGAGAGGCCCAAAGGTAAGGGACTTTATTTGTTTATGTATTTGTTTATTATTCATTAATGACGCTATCGGGAGTTCCATAATACAGCGTCGAATGATGGGATGATTTGCGAATAAAACTGGAAAGGGCGTGAAAGGAAATGGTCGTAATCTAATTGGATATAATATCCTGGTATTTACCTACGGAACTGAGGGAAACCACGAAAATCTCTGCCCGATCATCATGCCTTTGGACCTCTCATGTATGGAGGAAGAATTCTGCCCACTCGCAATTGTGCATAAAAAATTAGAATATTTAAGAAACTAGCATAGTCATACTAGCATAGTCATACTAGCATAGTCATACTCTTTTTATTCCGTAGTTCGATCTACTACGAGAAAAAAACTTCATAATAAATTAATAATCTTTTGTTTGAAATCCAATGGATTGTGGGTTATGTGTTCTGCTTGGATGAACAGAACGTGTGATGTTGTGGAGAAAAGAAACTGTGAAATATGTACATAAAAATACGGGCTAAAATTTCCAATCTTCAACTTTGGCAAACACAACAAAATACAACAGCACTAAGAAGATATAAAAACACGAGTTTCGGTGATCTGATGGCACTGAATGATAAAATCAGAGCCACTGCTTTCTTGACATCAGATCGTGTAATTTAGTAGCGAGATGCTAATGACTCGGAGGAAACTGCTGCCTTCATTTTGAAGCCAACCATGAAGATAGAGGTGGGGGGGGGGGTTCAGCCGAAACGTTTGTACTCAACTGTTAAGCCATATGGGTCCACAGTCAACAATGTCGTGATTTTACGAATCATCATTATTCATACATAATAAATCTTGAATTTCCTCATTTTCCTCCAACTTATCAGCTTTACTATTAGTTCAGAAAATTAACGCTAGATGGCAGACATGATATTAACGTCATGTGGCAGTGACTACTGAAAACAACGTCCTTATCAAAAAGCCGATATGAACGTACTCTTCTATCGATATATTTCATTTTTGGTCTTTGCCAGTAGGTAATGAATGCGCTTAATACATCAAGCTACATTTTAAGGAACATTCAGCTTCATTGAATGAATATACTTTGCAACCACAAATCGTAGTATTAGTGGATCAATGGAAGTGGTATCTGTGGAAGTCGCAGCCAAAACGGAGAATTCTTAAATTGTCCACGTGAAAAGTGCACATTCTAATGGTAAATTTCCCCTCCGTCTAATGAAGTACTGTGCATAAAGACAGGAGTGGAGATGTACAGCACTTAACTTTCATACCAGATTCGGAAATGACTGGTCAGATTCCCGTTCCGACAGTTTTAATATCTTTAGATCCAGAGCTTCATGAACCACAGGGCCAATCTGCTGCTTTGAAGCTGAAAGTGTTCGCCCCCTAGCGGGAATCAAACCCCGATTTCTGGTTCACCCATGCCGTAGCCTAGTCATTGTAATGACTGAGCTGCATAGTGAGATTGATGTTTCAAGGCTTGCGCAATCAACATCAACAGACAACTCAGAAGAAACTACCGGATGATCCTCCATCCTGGCAGCAGCTCCACAGACTGCTATAGGTTCTTCCTGCCCTCAGCTGCACGCCGATTACTAACGCTCCAGCAAGGGCAGGAAGTCGTGTTTGCCTGTGCGAAAGGTGTGTACGAGGAAGCGCAATGTCACACAGGTGAGAAATTGCATTTATATCGTGACTGCAAAAATAAACAAAATAGTTATAGACACCTTTCACACAACTGAGCTCTACACAGCGGTGGGAATTCACACTGCCTTATCGTCTATAACACAGGGTATTATCATAACACTATAAGACTAAAGCAATGTTGAAAATTTTAGAATCTGGGCTGTGATGTCACACAGCTCTCCTAAACCCTATCATTCTAACAACGAGGTGTGTAGAACACAACCTTCTATATACACCCTGAAAAGTTTCATAAGGAATTCAAACAACAGTAAGTCACATCAGCACTTTAACTGGCAAATGGAAATTACTGCGTTGCAAGGAACAATATTCTTTAATAAAACAAAGTCAAATTCTATAAGCGAAGAGGTGTAACAGACGTACTTTCTGCTCTCTTTTGCTGTAGCTTCGTATTATCAGACTTTCAAATGTCAAATGGCATATCGGTCACTGAATGCAATATTGGTACAATCCAAAAATTGCCCATTTGGAGTTAAAATTAGAATTCAGCGCCAAAATATAACAGCTACATCCCACAATAAAGGCATCTAGCAGGGTATGTTTTTACTAAGAAGTGAGCCAGTATTGCCGGATATAGCCGTTTATTTTGCAACTCATCGCAGTAAAGCCTCCAGATGGCAATTTTTTAGATGTGCCAATATTGAATTCAGCGAGCGACATGTGGCTGCTCTTAAACTGCAAACAGAACGGACCGAATGGTCCTCCGAGCCAGAATAATTTTGTATTAGGTTTTTAAACTGTACAAAAATGAGTTGCGATACTATTAAATCAGAATAGCTTTTCCAACAGTGAATAAAAGTCTCTGAATCCATCCCGATGTTAACATTTGATCTCTCTCTGCGCAGGTAACACTTTCAAATCTCCCCCTTTAGCAAGCGATTTCAGTATCTCGCAAATAACATGCAGGCGTCCACTTCGAGCAACGGTGAAGAACTACAGAAGATGATACAACAGCGAATATAAACGTCTTGACTTCGGTGTGGAAGTTCGGCAAAGTTAGTCAACTAAGGAATTCAATAAGCTCGTAGACACCTGCTTCGACCTTCAACATCATGAAACTGTGTATGCCAAATTCACCCTAATGCAAGACACTGACATTACACAAATGAGTGTCAGCAGACGGAAAATCACGTGCACTCCTTACTTTGAATATTTACACGATGAAATATGACAAGTTCTACGGTAGAGAAAACCAGTACACAGCGTTACTTAAACTCCTTTGTTCGGTTAACCAAACCGTCAAATTCATTAGCCGTAACATGACTAGTGATTTGTATCTTACTAATGGACAGCTTGTTGCTGCCAAAGATTTTGTGTATAATTCACAACAAGTTACACAATTTTGTATCAACACTGCACCAATGTGGTGATTAGGAAAGGTAATAGGAGAAGCCTCGACAGCAGCATACGTCGGTATGCTAGCAACAAGGGGAAAGACCTAAAAGTATACACAGGAACATACGGTGTGCTGAATTTACCGCCTGTCAATGGCTCCAATGTATAAATCTACCTAGACATTGGCAGACATGGACACAACTTCGTGCCTGTCTCCGAATTGTTCTGGAAGCTTGTCTATGACCACCTCACGAGACAAAGTATCGTGTTTCTGGGAATTAATAATCATCAAAAGGGTCTGTATCCAACAGAATAGGAATTTTGTCCTGATGTATGCAACAGAACACTACAGTGGTTCACTGGATGGGACAGGCATCAGATTAGTCTGGGCTATGTCTACTGTTGTAATGTAAGAGATTTCTTTGCAAGAATTAAAGTTATACCAGAATTTAGGGATAATGTATTTGGACGGCTTACGTAATTTACAATAAACAAGTTTATTTGATGGACTCTGACAATAGTAAAAGTTTACAATATTCTACGTATACAACACAGAAATTAATATTGCTGGCTTTCTAACTGGGGTACACTGTTCGGATCCCTAAGGGGATACCCGATTCTCATTACTGAACTTCACAGAGTTGTCCTGAATTCTTGCAGATGAATGCGGGATCAGTGTGTTTAACACACATTTAGCTATGAACCCTTCTTTTAACTTCCCTTCCAGATTACTATTATTGACTAATATCACACCGGGGCCGCGGTAATGCAGTGGTTAAGGTACAGCGCTACAAATCGGATGGTCGCTGGTTCGATTTCAGATGGTGTCATTGGAATTTTTCATTGACATAATCCTTCCGATCGCACTATGACCCTGGGGTCGACTCAGCCTCTAACAGAAATGGATACCAGGAACATTTCCTGCGGGTAAAGGCGGCCGGTGCATAAGGCTCACAACCTTACCACCATCCTGTGCCGTTGTCATGAAATCTAGGGACATTAACTTCCTAGAACCCTCTGGGCCACTCTCGGCCTGTAAAAGGACTTCTTCACCGTTACCATCACACCATCTTTGCGTAGTCTTTCTTGCCACAGGTCCATTCTCTGTTCAAAGCGAGTTTTCCAGACAGCGATTCCGTAGTTGCTTACGTCTTTTTCCTCGTCTTTTATTCACTTCTATCTTTCCTTCAATAATTTTATAAGGCCGTTCGTACGCAAGATATGACCAATGTAGTTAGCCTGCTTTCATTTAATCTTACGCAGGATCTCCATTTGTTCTTTAATTCAATGTAATTCCGTTCTCTGCATGATCTGTCCAAATGGTATTCTTCATACTTCCCAAGCACCACATTTCAGAACTTTCAAGGCACTTCTGATCTATAATTTTTTAGTAAGGCAACTCCGTTCTGTTCTAATCCAATAATCAAATAAAGTGATAAATTATACTCGAACACAACTTCATTAATTTTCTTTCTTAAGACGTTAAGCGACATGTTTCGGCTCTCAGAAACTATCTTCAGGCTGAGCATAAAAGTGTGTGTGTGTGTATATATATATATATTACAATGTCCTAAAATTTAATATATACAAACTGTTTTATGTTCAGCCTGAAGATGGCTTCTGAGAGCCGAAACATGTCCCTGTAAATTCTTAGAAAGAAAATTTAAAAATTGTGTTAGACTATATTTTATCACTTTTTTTATTTATTGCACTTCTGATCTGTTTCGCGAAGTGGCCAAATATGACTTCTGTGATTATTTGCTGTTTATCTAAGGAAGCATTTAGTACAGCAGATTGTATCATCGTAACAATCGATGTCACATAGTCTGCGATACCAAATTCATCCTTAAATAGGCAGCAGATAAATACACACTTTCCTTATAATAAAACCAAATAGATGCGCTAATTTCTCAATTTTATTTTTGAAATAAAACTCTACATGTTTCGGACAGTTCCTCTGTCCATCATCAGAAGTTTTTCACTGTACGTGCAGCAGTGTTACATGTCATACAGGTTTGCTGACAGCTTGTGAGCAGGACGGATCTGCAGTTCCGTCCTGATCCTGCTCGCAAGCTGTCAGCAAACCTATATGACATACACCATTGCTGCGGGTACTGTGAAAAACTCCCATGATAGACAGAGGAACTGTCCGAAACATGTAGAGTTTTATTTCAAAAATAAATTTCAGAAATTAGTGCATCTATTTGGTTTTATTATAAGAATTTATGACGATGCACGGTCACCTGAATATCAAACACAGTTTCCGTATCATTGCACCATGCATGAAACTACGCTCTTGCAATCCAGTATGCAGATCTACTTGTACATGACAATGAACAGACACACCGAGCACCTCACTTCTTGGACAAATGAGCACCGCCACTCGCATTTCGCTGATCATTATACATTGTGAACCCACTTGTCACAAATCAATATACATTGTGAACCCACTTATCACAAATCAATATACATTGTGAACCCACTTATCACAAATCAATATGCATTGTGACCCATTTATCACAAATCAATATACATTGTGAACCCACTTATCACAAATCAATATACATTGTGAACCCACTTATCACAAATCAATATACATTGTGAACCCACTTATCACAAACAGCACTAACAGCACTAACCTTTTCGAGACGAAACACGTCTGCTTTATATAAAGACTTAGTGCGTACCGCGCAGTAAACACTCTCTACTTCGGTTATACAAAACCTCGCTGTTAGTGTTGTACAGGGCAAAAGTCCATACAGAACACTTAAACGCATTGTGAGAACCATGTAGAATTTTTTTATGTTAAATCTGATGGTACGTGAAATAACTGCCAGGCTTTAAAAGGTTAAGTTTTTTTCATTGTAATGGAAGTTGTGGTTACTGAAGAATCAAATAAACATCAGAAGTTGTGGTTGTTGATTGTGGAGCAGCGAATTGTCTTTAGGGTTTTGCGCACAACAGTTGCAGCAGGGACTACAACACTAGTGGTGTCCGTCCGTGTGCCCGCAAGGAACAGGGCGACTCTCACTAGACTTCTAATCTCACCTTATAATTGTTAGGAATTCTTTATGAAGTAAAAGAGTGCCCTGTTTTGAGACCACGTCCGACCGTCCTTCTGTATGACAACAGATACTAATGACAAAACGAAGGCTGTGAGAAATCTCAATATTTTTGTAAACTTAACCCCTCCTAGGGATCTACAACTTAGGATAATGTTAACCAACGAAAATGTTCTTCCTTAGTCAAGACTACTCTATAGACATCCCGAAATCTCCATCAAATCATCAACTGTACATCGCCAATAAATGGAGAAATGTAGTTTGTAAATACGAGAATTTTATTTAGAAACTTATAACAATACTGCAAAAAATTATAAACTTCTATGCATCTATTTTGCAGCTTAGAAGTACAATAAATTTTAAAATATGGAAGGGAGAAACTTTGAAATTATTACAAGGAAGTCTTCTGGGTTTTAACATCGTCGATTCATTTTTATAACCACAGTGTTCCGGAGCAACCTGCAGCCTTCCTTTTCTTCAAGAAATAAGCAGAAGGTTCCTCTGGCATGTTTCTAAGTCTACCATTTGCAATTCTACACGGTGTCAACCCAGAATACCACAACTTGAGTATCCCTTGCCGTGAAGGTCCGAAGTCTCTGACATCACGATATGCTAAAATTAAGGTGGCCAGAAAGCGCGCAAGAAAGAAAGGGAAGGTAAAGGAACAAAGAGAAGAATGTATATAAGAATCAAAAATTTTATTCTGGATTGGATCAGCACTTAATTTGATATATAAGAAGAAATGCAGCCAGTAGCACAACCGCAGCCTATATCTTATCAGAACCCACGACATCCAGCCGGAAATCGGACACTTTTAATCCCTAATTGGCTGCGGTAACCCGCAACTTCCTCTTTATTTGTAAACAACAGTCACTGACCCATACGAAATAAATGTGTAAGAAGGCATTCAAGGTTTCCCACTATTTTCCTTTGGTAATGGCACCAGTGTCTCGTTGAAGTTAATGTCAACATGGTGGCCTGTTTGAAACCTCTGAACTTGCTTCCTACTGCGATACTGGTTTTATTATCAGCTTACCAGAATTCGGCAGACGTCCAATTAAGACATGGTAAGAAGCCGTTGATTCTAGAACACTAGGTATCAGACTCGATTTTTGCCATATATACCAGAATTACTATTAAGATCTTTGTGACTGCTTTAGTGACATTATGAGATAATTATAGAAAGAGTTAAAATTCTCGAAACCAATACGGTTTATTAAAATTTAAACATTTAAAGCCTAAACGTCACTACACGTATGTACCACCAGGTTTAACATTCAGAATTTCTGTATTCTGCCTACAATGTATTTAAGTGTTTTTTTATGGATTTCAGCTCAAACAGCGATTATTTCTCTACACAGTATTAAATTATCGGGTTTTATAACCGAGGCAGAGTGTTTACTGCGCGGTACGGACTGGGTCTTTAAATGCGAGAGATCCAGTTCGTCCTGTAAGGGTTAAATGTATATTTCTAAAATCAATGGTTGCGACGAAGCAATTTAATAGATTTACGGAATTGAAAATATGTAAATATCAATGAGAATTGTGTTGATTAATTAGTTCATTAATATTATTACGTGAATTGTAGGTCTATATTAATTCACACAATTCTTTTGGGCGAGTTCGCAAAATAGCGAAGAGCGACTGTTAGTTTTGTTCGTCTGTCCGTACGCCCGCACGGAACTCGCCTCCCAATGGAAAAATGTTCATGAAATTTTATATTTATGGATTTTTCGAAAATCTATTGAGAAAATTCAAGTTCCATTAAAATCTGACAAGAACAACGGGTGTTTACTTCAAGACTAATATACATTTTTGGTCATATCTCGCTCAGCTATTCTTAGAATGGGAAATGTTTGAGACTAAATTTGTAGACAACGCAAAACACATATTTAATGTTCAATAACTTTCTTTTTGAAACTAGTGCCCTCTATGAAATAATTTGGAAAATATTATAGAGTCGAGCAGGCCACCGATGACAATATGGCGCATGCGCATTGCATGCTGGATAACTCAGGCTGCAAACACACACTCAGAATATGCAATACTTATTACTTTTGCACGGCAAAAGGGCCGCACCAATGCCCCCCAACGTTACTTAACACGCACATTGCCAGTGTTGTTTATAATCTGTCTTACTTAAGTGAAGTGCAGCAATAATTCGAGTGCAATATGTGGCCACTCGTAAGCAGATTGTTAATCTTTGTTTAAAAGTTACGATGAAAATATTCTAATACGGAAATGAAATACTAATGACCGGCGAGTGTAAATAGCGCAGTTCCGGTGACTGGCTAACAAGGGCTGGATCAACCAACAGGGGAGGCGCTCCTTAATCTTCCGTGTACCGGCCGTATAGAAAAACTACAAGCAGCCCGAGCTCTTGCAATAAAGAAGGATCGCAAATTCACCGGGTCTCTTGTATCTAGTATGTCTGTCCTATCGGGTGTGGCAGAAATGGCCACTACCAAAACGTACATTACGCAAAAGTAAAATAGTTTCCTCTGTTTACTCCTATGACTGTACAGTACCAACAGAAACTGCAAAGTCTGCGGACAACATAATCACTGAAATGTAAGGACAGCAATGATGTAAAATAATTTATGTGCGTGTATGTGACAGACAGATAGAGAGAGAGAGAGAGACAGTGTGTGCATATGTGTGTGTGTGTGTATGTGTGGTGAGGATGGTACTAGATCCCCAACTCTTGCTTAGAGATATTTTTTCATATATATATATACACACACACACATACATATACACCACCACGAACCTAGGATGGGTGGTCTTTTAAAAAACCACAAAGAAAACGGCAGATGAAATTAGGGAGATTCTTTTTATCAATCGGCTCTTCTCAGCTCAAAAAGAAAAGCTGGTGAGCATGTTACTCTAAAACGGGTAATTACAATTGATGTATTATAAGCGTCGCGTTTGAGGGTAAGAACACAGATTGTGTCTGAGAAGAGAGTGAAATGGAGAATGATGGGAAGAGGAAACAATAAGCAGGTGAAGAATGTAACGTCAAGAGGAGATCGATATTCTACAGCCTCTTCTGCTAATGTTCATACCATGATAAAATCAAGGAGGATAGAGCCACCGATATTGTACAAAGAACTGGTAAAGTAACTTTATTCTAAAACAGACGATGTTATCACAGACGGGGAGTAGAATTACAGCTACACTTTTTCTTTAATCTCGGCGCTACTTAGTGTTGGGTGGTCAACGCCACATTCTGCCCGCTCTATCCCTGGGAAAGGAACATGGTGCCCACTGTACAGGAGCCTGTGTGGGCATCGGGGATGCTCTGGACAGGTGTGGAAAATATCGCTAACACCGAGATTTGAAACTCAAATCGTCCAACCCTAAGCGAATCGCTATATCGACTACGCTATTCCGGCAGCCATAGAGTGGAAATTAGAAGAAACGCGAACAATGACAAAATTTTATTAGGAAAACCTGGAGAGACAGAGATCACCATGAGCTCTTGTTTTGATAAGGGATGAGGATAATAATAAAAATAATCTTAACTATACAGGTTGGAAATATTTAAAGAGGAATAGTGTGGCGCACGACAGCAGTCAGTGAAGGGTTATTGTAGAAATGGCTAATGAATATTCGGGTTTTACTTACTGTTATAAGAAGACAATTAGCTGGACCACTGACTTCTCGTCAATAACACTGCTCATGCTATTTAACTCTAGCAATTATGGCATTTCAACCCCGCTCCATAAGCACTGGTTTCACAAACCACGTACAAAATATCTTACATTTTTCAAACCGAACTTATAAACTAAAAGGATATAAACGCCCAAAATTCTGGCTGCAATAAAATGAGATTCAGCTAGAGTGAAACACTTGCAGTGACTTTTGTATGTCAGAATTACTGTAATTTTTCAGACTACAATAGCCTCCTTTCAGAAAGAGTCTAATATTTCAGACTGCAGTATCCTCGATGCGTAATTACTGTAGTGTAGTAGTATGCAGCCACCCTACGTCACAATTATTTTACAAATGTAGGCTGCACTAATCTCACTTCAGAATGGCTGTAAAATTCAGGCTGTCATAACTTCACTTCAGAATGACTCAAATGTTTCAGGCTGCAGTTTTCTCACTTCAGAACTGCTGCAATTTATTAATCCCTCTATCACAGTTGCTGTAATACTAGAGGCTAAATTGTCCACACGTGACAACTGTTTCATTGTTTCAGGCTCCAGTACGCCTAAAACATAATTACCTTAATGTTTCAGGCTGCACTGTTCACCCTTCCGACGTAAGCGCCGATTCTCCACTGATTCTTCAGCATAGGCACAGGAATGGGATTTCGCCTTTTCGTATGCCTATTGACCCGGGATCTGATTCTCTCACTTTCAGCAGTGGAGATGCTCTTAGACTCGCCTGTCCGGATGCAGACAACAACTTGCTGGCGATTCCCAATTCTCCACTTATGGTATATGAAGTCGTAGCTTTCTGCCTTAGGGGTAAGACTTACAGTTGAATTATAATCCAAGATATCTATTTAGATACGTCTGTTTCTTATGTAAGACGACAATTATTATTGGGATATACAAAGTAGGAATGAAAAAGGTGACCGGTCCTTGGGAAAGGGAATAATGGACAGAGATATTCAGATAGGAAAACTTAAAAGACCTAAGCTTGAATGGGAAAATAATGTTAAAATGGATATGAACTCAATAGGACATGGGGATATAAAATAAGTTCACTTGTCACGCGATTAGGGGTAATGTGCTGTTCTGAACATGTCAGTCAGGGGAAGACGTACAGTAAAGCTAATGAAGCTTAAGCTTCAGTGTCCCTCACTTGCACGGGCCCCTTGCATGGCCCTGGGAGGGGCCCTAAATAAATATTCAGTTTATACTTAATTTTTATTCGTAATTTTTATTCTTTTCATAATGAAGATCCCAAAATTTTACAAGCCTCAAACCTCACAAAGTCTGAAAAAGCTCTTGGTGTCAATGAAATGCTGGTAGCCCTAAGGTGAGGATTTTCTTGACCATTGCCTTGGCAAGGATTTCACTACATGGACGTAGTCAAAAGGGTATTATTATTATTATTATTATTATTATTATTATTATTAAGACATGGATGTCTCTTGTCACAGGCTTTTTCTTTCCGTTATTTCTTTTGAACCAGCGGTGATCCCCACCGTTCAGCTTTCAAAGATTCACACTGCAGTACTTTCCGTATTACGTGTGATGTTCCAAGTCTTTTGTAGTGAATATATCGAGTGTTTTCCTGGTACACCTTCCAAATTTTTTCTTAAGCTTCTCGTTACTATTCCAGTGGCTCCACTTATTAATGGTATAATCGTACACTTCAGGTTCCACATATTTATTATTATTATTATTATTATTAGTCTAACAGCAACCATAATAACAAAACCTACACAACTAACAATAAAATTTAAGTCAACGGTAAAGAAAATTCGGACTAGATTTAATTAAGAGGTGCACGTTCAATTCGCCACTCACAGCTCTTCAAACTATTCAGCAGTATCAGTGTTCATTTGCCTTCCCTTTCTGTATGTTCAGTCGCACTCTTCAGAGGGTCACAAAATAAAGACATCTACCGCCAGTCTGTCATAATCTGGATCCTCCTTGCTCCAGAGCTATAAGTCGTCCAGTAGGTATGTCAGTCTGTCTGTATGCTCTAATCAAGCAGTCGGTGGGCCCCGACAATTTTCTACGCGGCACTTTAAGCCTTCAGTAACACACAGAGTTCATTCAGTCACAAAAGCAGTATTGTGCTTTAAAGCCCCTTGGTGGCACTTCGCCAAATCACTCACGTCTGAGTGGCCTGTAGTGAACCGTTTTGCGCACCACTGCTCTGATTTACCAAATTACGCCCTGTCGCAGATTCTTAACGGACATTGTGGGCCATGTAATAACCTGCAGTTTTACAAAACGCGCCTCCACTCTGGAATAATAATCACGTATTATTTCACTTAATATAATATTACGTCATTAATACACGATAAATATTATCGTGTTATAGTTGGTAGAGTGACTAGGCTATATGAGCTGAAGGATCCGGCATTTTATTCCCGGCGAGAGAAAATATTTCTCTTTTATGCACAAAGACCAACATGACACTGGGGCTCACACAGCCACTTTCGTCGGGTACGTGGGTCATTTTTCCAGGGGGAAAGCAGCCGTGGCGTGAAGCTGACCTCTCACCTTCATCTTACACCGAGATTCAGAATGAGTATAGCTAATGTTCTGTATTGTTCTGCTCCTTCTCTGTACCTTCGTACCTTAAACAGGCACAGCTTTATCTTTAAAGGATAACGAGGTTGCATGTTTCACCGTGTTGTGCTCCATCTTCAGGTCTCAAATATCAAATGTATGGCAACACTGAATGTGTTTTCTTACCAATTACTCGATAAAGACTGACAACATTATTCCCAAAAAGTCGCAACTAATCCTTCTTGGTATTGCCAACATCTGTGTTAGAAAAATTCATTAGGTACTAAACAAAAATTTTAAACTTTCTTAGCAGTAATTGATGCAGCTTGTATAAAATAAAGTACATTTTACTAACTTCTTTATACTTATAGCTTATGTTTAATACTTCAGGACGGGGTTTATGAACGGAATTTCGTAGTCTGAAAAACGTTATTTATTACTAAAAGATTTTGGACTAAAAACAATATTTTATTTTATTCCGATTCGCGAAACAATTCAATATTGTTAGACCGAGATGAGTTTCATTTAGAGTTTCAACGTGCAAAGACTGAAATTATACCGCTGAAGACCACAAACGTGCAGAACTGAGAAACTCGGCGACACCAAAATGACCTGAACTTCATTCACAAATGACAGAACATTTTATTCTGTTGCAGATTCCACGTTTAGTATCAGTGGAGCTGCATACAGTTTTAACGCCATCAGATGCAAGTTGCCTCCACAGTCGACGATTAAAGAAGAAGGGAACTGCGACATAGGAAGTGGGAAGAAGTACAACATTGGTTTCAAGTTGAAAAGGAAGTTCCTGGGACTCATTGAGGTTTGCTACGACACTGCAAAACAGAGCACACTAAATGCTATGTACATTCTAAGTAAAAGCGTTGGATACCATGACGTTAATTTGCAAATGAATAGCCATTTCGTTAGCTCAGATTTCGGTGCTGAAAACACGCGAACACCAGACGAGTTTTATTCTTGCAAAAACCAAGTAAAAACTCTAGGGCGTATATTAGGATCATCGTCTCAAGTTAAGAATTACATTAATTGTAACCACAACAGTAATATGTATTTTGATAAAAGTCATCTCGCGCCAAAGGAAGACTTTTTATTTGACTACCAGAAAAGCGCAGTAAATTTCTACATCAACACAGCACCTCAATGGAAAGCGATTAGTACTGGCAACTGGAACATTTTGAAGCAAAGAATAAGAAGATATGCGAGCATACATAAAGTGGATCTGACTGTTGTTACAGGGACTATGAATGTAACAACACTGCAGGATCCTTCTGGCACAGAGAGAGACCTGTATCTGTCTAAGGATATGAGGAACAATCCTACTGTACCAGTACCTGCAATGTTTTGGAAACTTGTCCTTGACAGAACTAGAAATGCTGGTATAGTGTTTGTGTGCGTCAATAATCCTTATCATTATGACATCCATACACGTGGCTATGTCATTTGCACAAATATCTGTAACAGCACGACATCGTGGTTCGATGGATGGAACAGGCTGGACATCAGTCAAGGTTATGTGTACTGCTGCACTCTGGATGAATTCAGATCGAATTCTCACATAAAGCCTTTTCCTTTCAGAGCCAGACACATTCTCCATTAATACGCCTACCTCACCACACAGTCAGATTTGTTTCATAAATAAGCTAATTGATAGTGTACAGAAAAGTATTGTCAATTTTGTTAGTGTCATTTATTCAAGGTATATTCCACGCTGTACAGCATTTTATACTTAAAATAGTCATGCTAGTTATGTATTAATAACAATGGATCGCTTAGGGTTGAATAGCTCAGTGTGTATGTTATACAGCCAGACAGTAGGCAGGTATATTCAGTAAGAGATGGCCAGACGTTACAAGCCTCAACATGTGTTGCTCAGTGCTTTCACATATAGGAGAATCCCAGGGTCTTACAGGCGGCGTTAGTAGTCATGTGGCCTTAAAACATACATAGTTTCACCCGGAACAGTATTTCCGTTGACTTTTCCAAAATCTGTTTTCAAAAGTACATTATTATTATTATTATTATTGAATAACACCTGCGTCTTGGAAGTAACATATTTATTCACCGGCAATGGACATGTTTGGTTTATCGATGTCGCCATGGGGAAGTTTTCTTGGAGGATTTTCAATCGCATGGATTACAAGTGTGCATTGTGAAGTCCAAATCGTATGCGATACGGTGCTCTATATACGGGTTTATGGTTCTCGACTTTCGAAATATCGTAGCGCCTTTAGTTTCAATATTAAGCACTCCAAGACTTCAAACTTAAGAATACGGCGCTACAACCCTCCGAACCGGGGGGTGGGGGTGTAAAATCACCCAACGACACAGTGTGAATATCCCAGAAGAATTCAGTCATCAGAAATGCAGCTATGGGAATCACAAATCTCGCGCGGTATACGGTGTTTCGGAGACTAGTTCAGCAAACTCTGCAATTCAACGGAAAGACCATTTACTCTCCGATATCTTGAAGATACCCTTATTTAAAAATTATAATTTTCGTTATCTAGTTCCTCTCTCTTCCCCATAGCAGCTACTCGTTTCTGTCATATTATTATTATTGTTATTGTTGAGACAGAGCCATGTGAAGCTTTCCACGCTATATATTGCACAAATTAGTCTTACGTTTCTTTCTTTACTCCTGGAGACGGAGGCAGCATGCTACCGACAGCGTACAAGACTTCACAACCCTGGAAGGAAGAGTACCCTATGAGCAATCTGCACCGTGAATAAACAACGAATTTACAATAAAGTCGCAGTTTGATCTGCATCTTGTATTTGTTGAAGCACGTCAGGACAAGGCACTATATTTCAGTTATTTGAATTGTCAGCTACCTGCAGATTGTGTTCATCTGTACAGAGAAATCTGGACGTCCGTAATTTTATAAAGTAAATTCAATAAATACTGTTACTAGAACTTTGATTTACCTTTAGATTTGCAGACTTACTTCTGTGCTTTCTGAAGCTAAACCCACAAAGCTGAAACTACTAAACATCTTATTAAGAAAGGCCTATTCTTGTCTCTCCTTGTATTTATGCAACACACAGCAAGAATTCGCGTGACGAAGTATTAGCCTCGAGAGAAACGTTTCAAACCGAAAGGGTTATATTATCTGAAGTCGATATGTTTTCGTCTATTTTTAATTACATTACGTTTATGTGTTTGTGGTTTATTTAATTGTTTTGTCAATGAGTATGACCATGCACAGTCAAAGTGTGTGATAAATTGAAAATAAAGAGGAAGAAAGTATGCGGAAGGAAGTGGTCATGGTCCAATTAGATGTCATCCCGGCATTTGGCCTTAGGGACTTACTGAAACCACGAAAAACCACAGTCAGGCCTGTCGGTGTCCTGTACCAAGTTCGAACCAAGCTCTTCTAGAATTAAATTAAGGAGCGTTACGTCTTGAAAAAAAATGCTGGTTGTAGATCAAGAAATGACACCTCAAATTATGTGACATTAAGAGAATCTGACAGGCTTAGGCATTTATCAGAGTAGGATCGTTACTGCTGTCCGACACAATGAACCCAAAGACCAATACAGAAACAATCCGAGCGAGCTACGCACTTAACACAGCTGCTGAAGGGATGTGGAGACCCACAGCTTCCTGCTTCTAATTTACAACACTTACTTATGATACATGTCTGGTAGTTTTCGCGTTCTCTTCACATTATTTGCAGCACATTTAAAACTTTGCCACTAGAAACTTAATTTCTTTCCCTTTAACCTTAAAGAAATTACACTGTGGCAACTGAATAAAATACCGTGCATATCGTAGCAATAAAATGGAGGCGCTGGAACGCCCCTCCTTCATACCTACAACTCTACTCTTCTTATTATCTACTTACTGCATCATAGCTGAAACAGCCGAAGCAGGAAGTAAAGGTAAGCAATGGCGCTTAACACAATGACAAAGTTGTTGTTTAACTTCTGTATAATTATCAAAATCAATTTGTGTTTACGAGTTCAAAGTTTCTCGCAGCAAAGTAGCTGAGACACTTGTTCTTCTGGAATATAAAGCTGCGTCACTGGGGTGATTTGTTCCCGGCGTTCCGAGATGAAAACTTTGTCTCGAAACGTCAGGGACAAGTTATTTATTGGTTTGCCTTTACGTCACAGAAGAATGGATACTCCACTTTGTTTTTATCTATAGTCACATGTCCGTTGGTAAATAAATAAATATATATATATATATATATATAAGGTAAAGTGATCCCGTTACAGGCGCGGTGTGGCCCAGACGGTGGGTAGAGGTATAGCTCTACTCTTCCATGACTGCGGCACTAGAAGGGGTGAGTGGTCAGCAGCACGCTCCGGCCGCACTGTACCCCCGGGAAAGACTCGGTACCCATTTTACAGGAGGCTGGGTGGGCCACAGGGTCGGTCTGGACGGGTGGAAAAACTCGTCCCCACCGAGATTCGATCCCGGACCGTCCAACCCGTAGTCAGTCGCTATACAGACTGAATTACCCGGCCCATATATATATATATATATATATTATG
>Ga0136643_10001933_pt1 | contig 26225 bp, 27 predicted proteins | sample TergutLab28metaG_FD_96883 | JGI IMG/M metagenome (GOLD analysis project Ga0136643, IMG submission 96883) | Labiotermes labralis P1 segment gut microbial communities from Petit-Saut dam, French Guiana - Lab288 P1 (version 3) (version 3) | ecosystem: Host-associated > Arthropoda: Insects >... | reverse complement strand
CAATCCTGTCATTATTCTTGTTTGGTGTCTGCTCTGATTTTGCTATTCCCCAGCTTTTTTCCCAGCGGTTTTTTTTTTTTTTTTAAGAAAGCCCTTAATGTGCCTTGTCCATGTGTGGACTGATGCTCCTTGTTTTCTACTTGTCCAGTCCCTGATCACCCCCTCTGGCAACCTTTGCAGATACACCATGTGCAGGCTGATGTGCTGTTAGCAGATATGAAGAGTCTTGTCTGGTCAGCTCATCAGTTTTCTCATTTCCATCAATTTGAGTGTGTCCTGGCACCTATTCCAATTGGATCTTGTTATGTTCTGCCAATTTCACCATGGACTGATGGCAGTCCCAAAGTAATTTGGAATTTCATCTGGAACCTCTCAAAGGCCTTGATGGCTGCCTGTCTGTCAGAAAAAAATAGATGTTCCTACCTGTGTACCTCTTCTATATTCTCCATTATACGTACCTTAATGGCGTATATTTCGGCCTGAAATTCCATGGTATGGAGCCCAAGATTTTAACTGTGCCCCCTTCTCAAACCCCATCTATACAACCAGCACCAGTGACTTTTTTGGTCCTGGACCTGGCCACATGCCAGACCATGCCCCCTTTGTTGTCTGGATTGAACCCATTCTGATATCCACATTTCTCAGGGAACTTGACCATACATGGCTTGTGGTATGCATAATTCTGAAGCATCCTGTCTGACCCCATCTTACAGATGGGCTCACGCTTCATATCCTAAGAGTTTTTGGTGTGTGCTATGACTAAGTCCTGCTGTGTACTTACCATACTGTATATACAGAATGTAATTAAATTCATGTGACATGCTTCTCGGGAGGCTAAAAGAGATCAAAACAATGTATTACAAAACCAGAACCAATATCCAGAAATGCTTAGTTTGGTCACTGAACATGACAGCCTCTGAGCATGTTCATGGTTCTCTACTTATCAATCATTTGTTGAGCTGCAGAACCAAAATTAAGATTTCACAGTTGTAAGTTCTATTCTAAAATACGTTGTTTTGATTTCTATCCTCCCTAGCAACTGTTCAGGGGAATTATGTTATTCCCTGTGTACTGTTACATAATATAACTATATATATTCATGCATTATCAATTTTAAATAACCCATGACTGTGCATTGAACATTGAGGCATACTATGTTTATAATATAAGATACTTTTATACATTTATGTGCATTTGTTTGTTTTGTTACCATATCACATATTATCTTTACAGAATGTTTAAACATGTCTGATTTTGTTCTTTGTGTTTCAGGTGGCTAAATGCCATGGGAAAACATCTCATATAAGTGTGTTCACCCAAGTGCTGGCTATCTTTATATTGACTGAAGGAAGTGGAGGTAATATAAAAATTTTACATTTAATGGTCATGTTACTGAGCCTCGTAATAATATTATTAATACTGCTATTAAGTTGACAAGCATGCATAAAATCAATAAGGTGTACAAAATGATAGTTTGAAAAACTGAGGGATGAGACCACCTGGAGATCTAGATATACTTTATTTATTTGTGAATCATACATTTTTATTGTCTGCATTTCAGATTATGTAATGTTGAAAGTTACGATGACTAGTGAATGGTAAATTAGAAATAATGTGTAATGAAGCAGTTGTGGCCTGATTGAAGTACAGTCATGTTATTATACGGGAGAGACTGCGGTAAACCAGTGTAGTCAGGTACTCAGTCTCCTGCTTGAGATTAGAACCAAGCATGTCATAAGTACAAGCCATAACTGCCACTGCATGCATTATCTTGCTCAGTATATGGGCATAAATGGGAGAATGATATTCAGATAGATCTTGGAGAAAAATTATGTGATGGATTCAGCTGGCTACAAATGTTAGGCTTTTGTGACTGTACCAGTGAACATGTATGTTGTATCAAAGCAAGGAACTTCATGTATGAATTTTTCTGTATTTAGAGGCCCAAATGTGGTAAGTAATTGCTTTGTCACTATTTGTATTTCACTCGCTAGTACTGCTGTAGACGAAATGCCATTTTGTGACTTCAGAGCTAACTGCAGACCACTACAGTGATGTAGGACTACTGTTGTCGTCCTGCACTGCTATGGTGTCAGCAGAGATACCAGCAGCTCTAGAGGTGAGTGTCAGGCGAAATTGAGTGCATGCAGTGGAAACAAAGTCCCAATGGACCTAATGTCAGCTTACTTGCTCTAAGAATCTCTATCCCCTTTGTAACAGATGGCCTTTCTTCACTACTTTGTACCCTCAGCTTCAGTCTCTTGGCTTTCAGCTCTGACTGGCCAACTGACTGACCAACTGGTAAATAATCTTAAGGTGTGACATCCCCATTGTGCTTGTAAAATGCACAACAATAAGGCCATAGTCCATCAACACACAACTTTTATTTTAGCAAATCCAATAGCAGCTACATGTTTCAGCTGCACTAGCGAGGGTGAAACATGTAGCTGCTATGGGATTTTCTATAATAAAAGTTGTGTGCTGATGGACTACATATGGTCTTATTATTGTGTGAACTAACTAATTACCCACCCACCTACCTACATAACTAAATAACCAACCAACCAACTAACCAACAACAAAATTAACTAACTAACTACGTGGAGCATATCTCTTCTCAAGAAGATACTAGTTATTCAGCTAGTCAAGATATTCCCTGCCTTCTATGGAACCTATAGGTTCATTACAATGTTCACAATAGCCTGTCAATTGTCACACTTATGAACCTAATTAATCCAGTCCATGCCCTCCCAGCATATTTCTTTTAGATTCATTTTAATATTATCCTTCCATCTGTGCCTGTGTCTTAATAGTGGTTCAGGTCTTTAGCAATGTGGGAAATTTATAAATGGGAGAATAATAATTATGTGTATCTTAATGATGCATGTTGTGAGGCTCAGAAATGGATAACACTGGCTCAGGGTTACACCCACTGGTAGTCTTTGGTAGTAGCTGTGTTGAACCTTCGAACTATGTACCAGAAATTAGTTCATTTGTAACACATTTGTAAGGTGATGTCATTATGTTGTTTGTATGTATGTATGTATGTGTGTGTGTGTGTATATGTATGTGTGTATGTATGTATGTACATATGTACGTATGTGTGTATGTATGTATGTGTGTGTGTGTATGTATGTATGTATGTACATATGTACGTATGTGTGTATGTATGCCTTGCAGTATTCCTGAATATAAATAGCATAGAGTAGAACTCCTGTAATCTGGATGGTGAAACTCTGGATGTCCTGATGCTTGAGCAGTTGAGGACAATAATCCCAAGTCTAGAAGTCCTCCAGAAAGGCCTCCATAAGTGCTCTACATTGGCCATTGTGCTGTCTCTTGACTCTCCTACTCCATTAACTTCTGCAGCTGTGGGGACTTCTCATCGACAATCTCCTGGTCCTTCAGCTTCCTTGCTAGTAACCGAAGAAACTCTAGGAAACATATAAAGGGACTCTGTCACCCCTCATCCAGCAGCTGAACAAGATATCCAAATGGAACACACCTCTGGTTAGTTGTGCAGCCAAAGTATAGGAGCAGTAACAAAAACTTACCTGTAGCAACTTATGTCAGTACAGGTGCTGTTGGATAATCTGGAACATTTGAAAATCCAGCACCTGTCTGGTCTCTTGGGAACCAGATTAGAAGGTCTAATGTATTTAGCTGCAAAATCATTTACTTTAATGTTTGACATTATGAGTGGCTGCTACTGTTTTATTTTACTTGCTCTGATCAGGATCTGGCATCATCAATTGCTGCAACTGGCAAAGCACGTGACTTCTGCAAGGTCTTGCCATCTGAGGCTGTCTGCTGGTTAGAGAAGAACTGCCCCAGTGTGGCTACCAAATTGCAGAGCTTTCTAGACAAGCATGGCCATCGCTGTATTAAAGAAGTAAGCTCTAAAACTGCAACACATTCTTTCACATCCTGTCAAAGAAATCAGCTGTCATACTGTGAAAATCTACACTTTGATTCTGACTTGGAATTCATTAAGGATCTTCATTTAATCTGCAGCATTTCTGCCTGACAATGTTTGGGAAGTTTAATTTGAAAGACATTGAAATAAGTTCCTATAACTTCTTGAAATTTGTTAGCATCCCATCCTTCCTAAAAGAAATTTCTGGTGGGTAATGAAACATTAAGTTTAAAAGCTTGGAACTACATTTGTTAATGTTTTATCTATGAGAGTAGTATATCTGCTAAGAATCTTTTTTGTTGCCAGTTTATATTCTTACATCTTCGTATAATTTTTATATGCCATTGCCACTGTATAACTGTTTTATAAATTCAGAATACAGTATCTGCATTTGGGAAAATAATGTGTTATGATTTCATTTTGAAAGATGCAGACAAAACTGAAAAAATTAGAGTTATTGTGTTCGCCTGCTTTCAATCCTTAAAAAGAAGAGTGTACTTATGACTTCACCATATTGTCTGCGTGTTTGTGTGTCTCTTGCACCAGTCAAACGATTTTTACAAAACTTGATTGTACATTATGCCATTGAAACCTATTCTAATGCATACTTTTTAATATCCTATAATTAGCAATAACAACATGGGGGGCCACAGACCAGTGAAGTGGGTATTAGGTTTCATGAGTTCTGTTTTTGAAATCCACAACAAGTGCCTTTGTTAGGATACACAGGAAACCTGGATAGACAATTCTTATTCCTCTTGGGAAACCTTCATGCAGGAATACCGGGGTGCTGATAAGTCCTTAGCCCGACCAGGAAGAAAACAAGCTCAGAAGCATGTCAGGGACGTGTGCGATTTCAACAACATTGAGACATGAGCTGTCATAAAGTTTTTTTTTCCCCCTGCAAGGCAAGGCACCAAAGGAAATTCACCCATTCTGAACGAAACATTAGCTTGTTTCCTTTCTTGTCAGGCTAAGGGCTTATCAGCACCCCTGTACAATGCCAGTGTTAAAATACAGGGAAACACAAGGACTGAGTGCAGATTTGTCAGCATGAGTATGCTAAGAATGAATGAAGTTACAGTTTGTATACTGTTTTTATATACAAAATGAGTGATTGCATACACTAATTATCTATCCATACAGTTTATTCACCTTGTAACAGCATTTACAGAGTAATAGATATTGGTGTATTTCTTCCAGTACAAAATTAGGTTTAATGAGTTGCTACCCAAAAGTTCCTGAAATTATTCTGGCTCAGCTTAATCACTTATTTAAATTTTTATTCACTTCTATCCCCTTTGAAGTAGTCCCCTTCTGCATTGATAGAGTGATTCCAGTGGACTTTCCATGGTTGGAAGCACTGCTGGAAGTCATTTTGTGTCAGCGTCTTCATCATGTCCTGTGATTCAGTCTGGATCTCTTCAGTGCTGTCAAAACATTGCCACTGGAGCTTCAATATCATCTTCAGGAATAGACAAAAATCACAGAGGGTGATGTCTGTTGAGTAGGGAGGGTGGGGGATGACAGTCGTGTTTGTGGAAACCAACAAGTGCTGCACAAAGAGTGATGCGTGAGCCGGAGCATTCTCATGATGCAGGGTCCAGGAGTTGTTGCACCACTTGTCTGGAAGTTCGCGCCGGATGTTTTTCCTCAGTCGCCTCAGAACATTGCAATAGAATTTTCCATTCACTGTCTGTCCTTTATGCACAATGCCTTCAATGTCAAAAAAACAAATAAGCAGTGATTTGACATTGCTCCAAAATTGTCTTGGTTTCTTCACTTGCTTAGGTTTGTGTTTGGCCTAGGGCATTACCACCAAATGCTTCTTTAAGCATTTTGTATGTTTCCACTTGCAAAATTTGAAGCACAATTTTATGCAAATCTGTTGCTTCTTCACATCAGTCATTTTAGCAGGTCAGTATGATTGCAAAACAGCACTAACACGACATCAAAATAATGAACAGAAAAAACACACACGCCCACACAGCACAATGCCACATGGCAGACTGATTCACAAAGGGTACAGCTTGTAACAACTAGCAGCGCACAACTGTACTATAGGCGGTTTTCTCACAGCATTCAAATTTCGGGGACTTGTGGGTAGCACCTCCTATTTTATATACAATTTCAGATTTGACTAACAGATATCAAACCTACATACTTTACTGCTGTTGTTGAAACATTTATAGCAGGCAAGTAAGCATACACACCTGTTTGAATCAAGTGATTTGGAAATTTCATGCCCTTGCTGCAGGCATTATTTCATGTGACTGGTATTATATTGTCTATTGCAACAAAATAGTAATCATCAGAAAATTGAATATTGATAATAAAATTATAGAACTGATTTTATGGCATGTCAGAAGCAGAGAATCTAGTCAGAATAAATGACAGATGATGTGGACATCACTTCTGACTTCACGTGAGGTGGAGAAAGTCACTGTCTTTTTGTCAGTTATGAGTAAACCATTGTTTTATATACATGTATTCATAACAGCCATTACCTTGTGAAATGGCTGACATTACAGATAAGCATCTGCTCATTGTGTTCCATGTGAAACTTGGGAAAATACTAGTATAAACCTACAGTATTCTGAAATTGGCAGTTTGAGAATGAACTTGTGGCTCAATTAGAAGACCCAAATGATTTTTATAACTTTGAAATGAACAGGATTTCTATTAAAGATGATTCATAACAGTAGTCGGTGAGGTCTGAATGTTCGGAAACAGTGAAGAGGTAGTATGAAATGGAAGGAGGATAAAAACAAATGTTGGGTTGGTTAGGTGTTGTATCATAATGTTGAATGAATTTGCTTGGTGCTACCCATAAGGGAATCCTTGACAAAGCACAAAATTCTACTGGTACTGTGTCCATCTTGACACTTTTATGTTCCACAAACTTGAAAGTATCCAAAGAGAACAATTTTCAGGAACTGCCAAAAATCATCCAGATCGTGACACAGGAACATCACAGAAGTGCAGATAAAATTAGTTAATATGTTTGATATTCAGGTAGAAGAAACTTGTAGCTGTAGAATTTTATGATTTACCCTTTTAAAGGTTACATAACAAATGTTTGTAGACATGTCATTATTATATATCATTTGCTGGTAGTTTGAATTGATGAACGAGACATGGGAAATGAACCCTGAGATCCTGATGCAGACTATGCAAACAGCACTGAAAAATTCAGCTGCAGACAAGTTTCAGAAAACAGCCAAAAAACATGTCACAGCTAACGAATTACTGTTGCAGCTGAAGTCAGTGAAGAAAAATAGCACCAGGTGAGCAAAAACTGTTGGAAATTGCAGGATTAGTTTCTGTGAGGTCTCATGTTTCATTTGGTGAGCACAGTTGGATGGAAATAATGACAAGGGGGTAACCTTCTAGCAGTTACAGAACTTCACTTATCCTAGAAAAATGTTATTGATATTTAACATAAATTATGAATTACAAAATATGTTAAATAATATAACTTAATTATTATGCTGGACACCTTCCTTTTTAGTTCAGTGCCAAAACAAAAAGTAAAGTGAAGGCAAATGCATTTAGTGGATGCCACAAGTTTGTCTGTAATAATTTCTGTGAAATTGTTCATTATACAATCAAATTACTGATAGCATTCTCTAACTCTGTGATATGTCCAACAAAAATGTCCCGCATGCCAGTGTAACACCATTGCTCACATATTAGGTGTACAAATACAGGTAAAATTTGACATTGGTTTCTCCTATATATTATGAACAACCCTAAAATACCTGGTTATGTCTGTGTGTCTGAATCCAAGCAGTAGAATCATAAAATAATAATGGTGTGTGAAATGTTATTTTTGCTTCATAACCCAGAAGCACAAGGCTGATAGATATGTTGCTTCTTCCTGTGTGCAAAGTAAAATATGCACAATACATGAAATGTTGCCCCTTTGCATGCCATGAAGGCATATGGAGGAGTGGAGGTACAGCTGTACTCATTAACCTCAACACTAGATGGAGGTGAGTGGTTGACTTCATGCTTTATCCAATTTACCCCCAAGAAAGAGCCCCTCATACCCATTCAGTAGGAGGCTGAGTGGAGTCCAGAGCTGGTCAGGACACTTTGGAGAAGAGATAAATTCATAATTCCTTGGTTGTCCACCCCATAGCATAGTCTCATGCCACATTTTCTATCCCACCTCCTGTACATGAAATACATTTAAAGATTAAAATTTGGGCCCAAGTTCACATTATGTATTTTGTTGTAGGTACAGATAGAGCAATATATTCTACTGTTAAAAGGAATTTTGATGTATAGTCTTAACACCCTTGAAATTTTTTATTATGCTCAGTCTGACCTTTGTAAATTCATGTTTAGGTCACATTTCAATCATAAATTCTGAGTGTTCAAATTAAAGAGAGTGGTGGTTCATATTGTGTTCAAGTAAAGTAACCTTGTAGTGGATTGCGTATTACAGTTAGTTCATTATATACAAAATCGTATTCCTGTCCAATAACTTCTGAATTTGATGGTTTTTAAATGCAAGAAAGGTAACTAGATAAAGGTATCAGAATATAGATAAAAACTAAAATGTTAGAATCCATAGAACTGTTCATAAGTATGAAATTTGGACTGATGTGTGCATAGAAGATTACTTTCTAAATTCTAAAAAGTCATAATTCTTGCCATTATACCAGCAGATACCTTACATAATATATTATCTCCGTTTCCCAAAAGTGCTTCCTATACCCCACAAAATTTCCTTCCTTCCCTTCTTACCTGTATTGACTCAAGCTGGCCTGTGATGGACAAGTGCTTGGAGCTATTTGCAAGTGTCTGCCTCCTCTGTATTGGTATTTTAGCATTCTTTAAACATTTACAAGATTCCAGTTTTTGAGTGTTTCAGTTCTCTTCAGTATTATTGTAACAGTTCTGTTGTGCCATAATTGTGTTCATTGGTTATATAATATATATATATATATATATATATATATAGTTTACAGTTTTAATGACTGGATAATTTGTGTTATGTTACTGGAGTAGAGGAAAATTATTGAAATATGTTCTGTTTGAGGTAGGGGGAATTATTTGGAAAGCAATTAATGAACTGGTTGCTATGGGTGAAGTTCTTATTATGATTAGTAATTAAGAATATAGTATGACAAAAATTGGAAACATAGTTTGCATATAAATAAAGTTGCCCTGTTGCTGTCATAGGTTTTCAGCCATGTTCAAGTTAGTTAAAAACCAGCATTTTTAAGAGACCATGATGATGGTCATGTGTGACATCATCTCTCATGATGGAGATAGTACAGGTTTCCAAAACATTGTTTTTTGACCCTTTTTGATGTGGGTGATGACCTGAAAACATTTTAAATTGTATGGCTGCTTTGAAAGCTCCAAATAATACATGATATGTATTGTATGTTAAAGTGATGATGTGGTGTTTTAGCAATGTGTGTCACATATTGAGGTGATGATGAGTTTTCAGATTCAAACTGCAATTTTGCACAAGTTTTATCTGTACACAGGATGGTTCTGAGATCATTACTGCCACTCTGTCGCAGCTCAGTGTTGGCTCGAGAAGCTAGTAAAGACTACTATATCACTGTAACCCACCGATTAAGATTAGCATACCGGCACTTAGCACAACTCATGGTGAAAGAGGGACGCATACCAGAAGCTGAGCTTTTATTCTACTTCACTCACTATGAGTTGGGAGTGCTCTTGAAAACAAGGGACCCTGTTATTATAAATAAGTAAGTTCATCCTGGTATATCTTTAAATTCTGATTAACCTTAAGAGATAGGTGTTCAAGTAGGATGTGACACTGTCATGATGTATCCTTTAGATCAACATTCACAATCACCTTGTCATACACATTTAATTTTACAACACTAAATTTTCATATAGTGTGATACAGTTGAGTGAATAAAAGTCTAGAAGTCCAATGTATTTAATGCCAAGGGCTGAACTCTGCTCTGGGTTAAAATGGATCTTTTAATAAATCCCATTTCTTTAAGACTCAATTTAATATTAATTTTCTTTTTATGACTTATTTCTGCTTTTTCACTTGCCATGCAGTTCCATGCCAGGTCCATGTCATATTTGTCCTACCAAACAGTTTGGTGTAATATTAAATATATCTATCAGTATTGTCAATCACAACAAACACACAATGTGTGAATAAATTTATTACATGATAACTAGTTTCGACCCTAGACTCGGTTCATCATCAGGCCATGATACAAGAATGTGAACATACACAGACACTATTAACCATAAGTTGGAAATCACCCTCTTTGCCAGTTGCATAGTTTCTTTTTTAGATTCTTGTATGGATGGATAAGCACTTGATTTGCGCAAATAAACTTTATATGAAACATCCCCTTTGGTGTAACAATCATAATATCTACAAAAATTGTCAATCACAACCAACACACCTGAATCTAGGGTCAAAACTAGTTGCCACCTAATAGAGTTTTTCTCATAGTGTCCATTGGTTTGATTGACAATATTGATAGATTTTATGATTGTTACACCAACTGGGATATTTCATTTAAAGCAATAATATTGCTTTATGTGAGGGTCATCCAACATGTGGCCCATCTGAAATCTTTAGCAAACAATTTTCTTATCTAATTAGCTAGCTCATTTGGAGTATTGGGCCAGTAGAGTCTAGCAACCTGCCACTGTTTCTTTATTACTGATAAGGACAAGCTATACTTCCCTGTTGTTATAAATTAAAAACTCATTCCAGCCACACACACACACACGACTTTGTGATCATTTAACCCACTGTTTACAACAATTTGGACACCCTTGCTCTGGACTAATATTTGGGATATGCTTCATTTCAATCATGCTGAAGCTGTCCACTATTCTGACCAAGTCTTATCTTTTGGTTATTTTAGTCTCTCCTGTACAGTGCATTAAGGTGTGCCATCACTGGTTACTTTGAAGTCCTTACCTACTCTCTTATACTGTATAGTGCTATATGACAATAGTTGAAATATCACTGTTATATAACCAAAGGAAAACAATAATTATTGCGATGTTTCTTGTATTGTGAGTTGTATCACACTGCGTGATCTTTTATGCTGGCACAAAAATCATTAGATGGTGAAATGCAAGTACACTTGCTGGGAAGGGACAAAATAGATACTGCCTTAAAAGCAGTTGCAGAAAAGTGAACTATAGTGTGTGTGCCCATGCACACACATATATGCATACTCTCTCACTTTCTCTCACCAACAAGCCTAACCTTAATTACTAGTAATAGAAGTGTACCGCATAAATTATGAAGCATGTGGTACTGCAGTTTTCTCCATTCTACTCTGAGTTCACTTCTGTCATTCCCGGTATCACCCACGTCACATTCATTTTCAATGTTTTTGACATATGTTTGCACTCAGAGTAAGAGCACATGCCTCAGCATGTTAAAAAACAACAGCCAATATAATAAAAGGCTTGTGCAATTGATTTTTGCAGGGCAATTAAACGCAGGAGGTTTGAACCTGAGTGGAAGCAGCTTGTGTTTCCAGAGTTAGTCAGAGGCATGCCAACTCCTCTATCTGTAAGTGACAGAAATGAAGTACACCAGTCATTGTGATCATGAGTGATTCCCTGTCTGTACAGTGAAAGCCACAACACCCTCATCACATTCAGTAACTCTACTTCCCAGACTTTACTTCCCCTCATTTAGTGCACCCTGAGTCAACTTACATGATTTTCATATGACATGTCCTGTTTAAGACAGGGCTGTTTTTATTAACTGTCCAGTAATTTTGAATAACCAAGTGAGAGTAGAGTGAAGACTGGCTCAAGCAGAGCTCATCCTCCCTCTATATGTTTTTGGAATGGAGCTCCATCTCAGTGAGCTGCTAGATATGGCCATAGTATCTGAATTTTATGGAGAGGAAATTGATATTCTGGAGTTGGGTCCAGCACTGTGTTGGCCACAGCTGATTTACCTGGATACACTAAATGGATGTGCATATGGTGCTCGGTGACCGTGGTCTCATTGGAACAGTCGGTTTGTCTAAAGAATACTTTATCACATTCATAGGAATTACTATACATCCTTCACAGAAGGAAGGGAACTGGAAATTTTGCTTAATGTGAGGTTGAGACAGAATTTTGCTCATGCAAATCATTTATCACTTTTCAGGCTCAGGTTTTACTTACAAATTCTATGTGCTTAGCTTTCCTGTATCAGCCTACCATTCTCCTATTTCTCCTGCAGCTACCCTTCTTTTTTCCTGATATTTGTACTTTGATTTTATTTATTGGTTGTGTTTACATTTTTTGTATGTATTATTATATATTACTTTTTTATTTACCCATGGTATTTCTTCCTTACTTTTTTTTCTGTTTCCCTTAATGGTTCTGCTATTCATTCCAGTCAGAAATAGTCCCTACTAGTGCTCTACTCTGGCCCAGCCTAACCCTGTATTCACTTGTCTTTTTTTCCTTGCGGCTGTAATTTTGTATTTGGACTTCAAAAATGTAGGTTCTCTCAGCAGTGCTTGGGAATAGGGGTGTTTGTGATCTTTACAGTTTGAATCCAAGGAGACATTGAGAGGACCCACGACTTCAGGAGTTCGCCTGCAAGGAACATCAGTTTACCCTGGCACAGTGATCGGGCGAGCATGTGTAGTAGTAAACCTTGAGCAGATAGGAGAGTTGAGAAATGGTGACATTCTCATTACATGCAGTACTGATGTTGGCTGGAGCCCATATTTTCCTCTTGTTGGAGGAGTTGTCACTGAACTTGGTGGCCTCATCTCACATGGTGAATATGCCAGATTTATCACTGTCTGTGGTTATAGAGCTGTACTGTGTATCATCTGCTGAATTTCTTTTATAGTCAAATGTTTGAGTGTTGTGAGTGGAAGCATTTGTGGCCTATTTTAAGACACTATGCAAGCTGGTACATGGAGGGAACAAAGGAAGAAATGTTAATCTGTCACTATAATCATTCCCCAACTTGGAATCAAATCCAAAGTATTGTCTAGGCTCACAGAATGAGTGTGTTATTCTGTATACTCCCTCACTTCATTTATGGTATATAAACACATAAACAAAACAAGAAAGAGAAGGACATGACATTTGTCCCACTTGCTGCCTGGAATGGACTGGGGGAGGAAACAAATGAAATTTTAATTAACTTGTAATTTGTATTGTGGGGCACAAAAATAAATTTTGTTATGATAATACTGATTTCCTTTTTATTGTTAATTTGGGGCTGTATTTCTTGATATGCCCATGATAGATCCTTCTAATTAAGTTATAACTTTTTATCTTTTTTATTCAGAAAATATTATTTCACAGTTGGATATTTGAATTTTTAATAACTAACACCATGCAGTCTTATTGAGGATCTAGGAGCCAGTCATGACAGTCCTCTACTTTTATGGGACACAAAATCCCATTTTTTTATTCACAAGAACCAGACACTGGATCCTGCATCCATTCCTCATTTCACTCTGTATTTCCTTAAATTATATCTTAACACTGTCCTCATGTTCATTTTGGCATTTTTGAAATAGTTTCTTGCTTCAGATTTCTACCTAAAACGTAAGTATTCATTTCTCATTTCTTCCCCCTCCCCTAATATTGCAAGTAGAATTAACATTCATTAACTAAATTGCTCCTGATACTCTGTTTTGTCAACTGTATAACCTTACTTCTTGTTTCATTTCATGTCTGTTATTTTTCTCAGAATCAGTCTATGTCAAATTTGTGGTGGACTAAATAGGACTCGGGTAGATAATTCTCCAAGTGTATAATTCATTTTTCCTCTGTCAGTTATAATTCCACCAATTTTTCACATTCTCTGACTCTGAAGAATATGAGAGTCTTGAACAACCAGCATGCTGTAGCTATGTCAATATGTACGTGTAATTAGCATCTCACTTCTGTTCTGGTACTTCACTGGACTCAGTATAAAGGAGTTAATAATTGAAATGTAAAACACTGCAAAATTCTGTTAATTCAACTCGCAAAGGACCAGACAGGAGCCAACTTATCAATTACTCCAAATTATCAGAAGGAAACTGTACTGACCTAAGTACTTACAGGTACTTTTTTGTTTGTGCTCATATTTGGTGTGTACAACTGATCAGAGTAGTATTCCATTTGGATATCTCCTTCATCTGCTGGTTCAAGGTCATCACGGCCTTCTTCTATGTTTTATGGAGTCTTCATAGCTGAAGAAATTGATGGAATAAGAAAATATTGGTCAGCAGACACCACAACTGTTGAAATACAGACACTTGGAGGCTTTTTTGAACATGTCCCAAAGATATGCCTTTTTCATGCATTTTTTGGTAAAAAAAGAAACTTTCGGTTTTGGGACCACAATTCTCCAGTGCCAGATAATCCAGATTATTAGGATTACTGGATTATCAGATGCCAGATTACAGGAATTTTGTTGTGATATATATATTGTATTTTCAGGTGCAGTTGTGGCTCGTGAATATGGTCTTCCATGTGTTGTTGGTTGTCAGAATGCTACAAGAATCTTCTCAACAGGTCTGTATGCAAGCATGGCCCATCCTTAAAGGCTAAAGGGGCCAAGCCCCTCTCAGCATTTAACACTTTGATGCATGAAAAGTAATATAATGAATTTGTAATTTGTTTGCATTCTGTCAAGGATAACAAGATTCTTCAAAACCCCTTTCAAGGTGGTTAGATTACAGGCACTTAAGGACAGTGTTAACTCATCAGTCCTAACATAGCACAGCTCTCCATTGCTCTGGCAATCACTAGGTGTCATGCCTTCCACATTCCCAGTAGGACCAGCATATTCAGGGCTAATAAGCAATTTATAAAGGTTGTGTCTGTGTGTGCACAAAGTCTCCTACTTTTCTACACTCTGGGATTCTCAGCCATGTGCTTGTGAGCTCCTTTTTGACCCTCAAAGGGCTTGTTGGATGCCTAGAAGAATTGTAAAATATCACTGTAATTTTTAATTGCTTCCTGATTATCAGGGAGATGTTGCAATTTCCACTGTGTAAACTGAACCATTATCATGGAGTTCCAGATGGGGTTAGGCATTTATTTTAATTAATTACAGGAGGTTAATGTAATTCACGCTGTACTTTTTTTTTTGTCACACAGCAGCACATCTTGGGCATAGAATAATAGAGAGATATTTCAAGTGTTAAACCAAACTCAGATGAAATCCACCTGAAATGACAGCCAGTGAATATAGCTATATCACAGTTGAGTTAGAATGATATTTTGTAATCATGTGAAGCAAAATATATGTACCATGTGTTTTTCTCTGCAAATACTGTTCCTTATTAAGGAAGAAAATGATATGTGTTGTTGTTTTAGGGGATATGGTTCTCTTGGTGGGAGCCATGGGAACGATAGAGAAGATTGAGGAGTGTGGAATGACTGAGACTTAGTCAGAAGCCGTGTCACTAAAGTCAGCACAGGCAGAAACTGACGTGAAGGAAGGTATTTTAAATTTGCACACGTGGTAATGACATATTCCTTGTCTTCCAACATCTGATATATGACCACATGAATGGCACATTTTAGGATCATCTGTAAAGCAAATAGTGAACAGCCCTGCCATGTTTGTCCACTGTTCTATCTTCCCACATGGAACAGTGCTTCTCCTGGACAGATATTCAAGAAATACCATGTTTGGGATTTTCACAAATTTTGTTGACACATTCTGATTTTGGTTACAGTTGGACAAAAAAGATGCTGTACATAAAGACCGAAACACATATATGTAATCAGTCTTTACAATGGAGACAGACTGTGTTTTGTATGAGGTACAACATGTGTCCCAAAAAAACTGACACTCTAAATGTCATGCCTTTAATGAGCCAGGTACAGGAAACAGGGTGTTTGGGTCAAGCCAAAAGAAGTACATGAAACTTGATCCTGTGAGAAATAAAAAAAAATATGAAATTTGGACATTTGCAAGATGAGTACAAACTGAAGAGCTCAGAGAAACAGTTGACAACCTAAACATAACAAAATTCCATACAAATAACAAGAAAGAGAGGAACAATAGGGACAATAAAAAAATTGAAAGTACCAAAAGTTTTATGCCCTTAGCACATTGCCTAACTTGTTTACCTCCACACTCTGTAATTCTGAGATTTATTAAAGGACTCATTGATAAATCAAACAGCTATCAAGATGAACTTCTTGACCTTTCACAAATAGTTTGTAACATTACAGTCCTTAAAATGTGGTTTACATTCCACACAATGTACAGTTTAAAGATGGATAAGGGAATTTTTATTAATTTCAAGGGGTTATCCAGTTGTAATTTTCAAGGAAGTGACAGAATAGAAATATATACTGTGCACCTGGGTAAGTTGACCCAGATAATTTGATCCTTTATTTACCCACCTCTTCTTTTCTCTTTTGACACTTAATTTCTATATAAGAAAAAAGTTTTTTTTTTGTTATATTGGCATGATTCATTGATTACTGAGTGACCTAATGCTGACACATATGGCTTACACAGGAATATTTTGAGTACCTATAGGGTGTTGCATCAGTATGGTAGCATTTCCATTACCATTTTTACCATACATACTTGTATTGTATCCAGGTTTGTGCTTCTGGAGCTATTACATTATAGCCATAGCCTGTGATTTTGAGGTTCATTTTGCAGTGATCAAATATATGATGAAGTTACACGTGTCTCTTTGATCATGCTCATCAAGAGAGTGAAGTTTTAAGATAAAAAAATCTGTTTCCAAAAATGGATTTTGAATTGTGCTTTTCCTGTGAGATGTGCATTTGTGATCAATTATTTTGATTGTTGTGGGTGAATTTAAGGAATGGCATCTTTTTTATTGCTACTAGAGCAGGAAATGTATAGCTACATGACATTATTAATTTTAAGAGTTATGTTTTGGGAAGGTGTTTAAACTATTTGTACCTATTAAATGTTAATAAAGTAGGTGATGTCATAATGCCCCTTTATTCACAGGTTCCTGTAGTCATGTAACACATGTATGCTGCCAAATTCAGAATAATGATTATCAGGTATGCCAAAACAACATAACCCTGTGCAGTGTCAAGAAAATACATTATTTGAAGTATGGGGATACAAGGAAGAATAATTACTATGTACAAGTTTTTTCAGAGAAGCATTCTGTGAACTTGAAATGGGACATTATGAAGAGATTGGACACAAACTTCTTATGTTTGTTACTGATACTCCTATGTATGAATTTCATTTCCACATACCTGCAACAGATTTGAACTCCAGAAATCACCTTGGTGTTCCATGCCTTTACCTATTACCATTATTTTGCAGAATGCTTTTTTGCATACACAGATTACAACAATGTTGATACTAGTTGACACTTTAAAAGGTACATACCACATCATTTTTAATATGATTCCATTTCTATGCCTTGATTCCATATGTGGCCTCTTTCAGTGCAGTTTAACAACTACATATTTTTAATCTTGATTGCTTAAAACAAAATGGTGACTGTGTGTCACCTGTAACATTAGGGACCTCAATTTTGCCACACATCATGTATCACTTTGCATGTCAAGACAGCATATGGGGAGTGGAGAAACAGTTGCATTCATTTTTAACCTCCCAGTATAAGGAGGTCAGTGGTCACCTTCATGATGCAACTAATTTACTGTCAGGGAAAGAGACCTGGTACTGATTACATAGGAGCGTGGGCAGGCCCCATATCTGGTCTGGACGTTTTAGCAAAGAGAAACGTTTCATGCCACTGCTGCAGGTGTATTTATGTGTTACACACATTAATTCTCATTATAGACAGTAATTATTGCCCTATACAAAATTAGCTGGTTACTATCTCTATTGGAGGCAGACTGTGTTCTCTGTGATGTAGGAAGTGCAGCATGCATGAGATTTGGTACTTGGAATATTAGGAGCCTGTATAGGGCAGGTTCACTTACAGCAACGGCCAGGGAAATTAAGAAGATATGAATCAGATTTAGTGGGTGTACAGGAGGTTAGGTGGGACAAAGTGGGCATGTTAAGGGGATTATAATTTTTTCTATGGAAAGGTAAACGAAAATTATCAATTGGGAACAGGATTTTTTGTACACCACAGAATAGTATCAACAGTTAAGAGTGTAGAGTTTGTTAGCGATATGGTATCATATACAGATCAGACAGGTCGCTGGTGTAATATCATAGTTCTGAATGTGCATGGACCAAGTAAGGAGAAAAGGGATGATTCAAAAGACAGTTTTTATGAGGAATTAGAGGCTTTTTTAATCATTTTCCAAAGTATCATATGAAAATACTTTTAGATTTTAATGTGAAAGTGGTAAAAGCAATCCCATTACATGCCTGGACAGGCCCTGAGGGTTCGAAGAGGTTGAAGCTCACAGATTTCAAGACAATCGGCACATGAAGGTGGTAAGGTTGTCAGCCCCATGCACCGGCTGCCTTAACGCTGCACGATATATTCCTGGTACTCATTTTTGTTAGAGGCTGAGTCGATCTCAGGGTCATAGTGCGGCTGGAAGGATTACATAAATGAAAAATTCCAATGACACCATCAGGAATCGAACCCGCGACCTTCCGGCTTGTAGCGCAGTGCCTCAACCAACTTCGCCACTGCGTACCCCAATGCAAAAGTGGGGAGTGAGAATATTTTCAAACCAACAAGAGGGAAGGAGAGACTAAATCAGGATAGTAATGATAATGGTGTTAGAATAGTAAATTTTGCCACATCAAAAAAACCTGGTTGTTAAGAGCATGATATTTTCGCACCAAAACATTCATAAGTACAACTGGACCTCTCCTGATGGGAAGACTCACAACCAGATTGATCACATATTGACAGGATAGGATATGAAATGACATTCGAGTATACTAGACGTATGAAGTTTCAAGGGAGCTGACTTTGATAACTAATCACTATCTGGTGGTTGCAAAAGTTAGGGAAAGACTGGCAGTAAGTAAACAAGAAGCACAGAAGTTTGATGGGGAAAGATTTAATCTCAGGAAGCTAAATGAGCTGGAGGGCAGTATCAGATTGAGCTTTCATACAGGTTTGCAGCTTTGGAGAACTTAAGTGATGGTGAGGACACAAAGAGGCTTGGGAGAATATTAAAGAGAACATCAAAACCTCAGCTAACTAGACCCTCTGCAGTGCCCTAACATAACATGTTATTGTTGTGACAGTAAACTGACTGAACTGATGAGTGGAAGACAGATATAAATATGAAACTACAATACACAAAAATTATATGCATTTCCTTACAATGAGCTTCTTGTCCTACACTGCACTGACCAGTTCGAGGAAAGACCGTTTCTGTTCCTTCACCTACTCACATTTTGCATTCCAACAAGGAATGTGACCTCTAAGAAGTCAACCATTCAAGAAATAGAAAAAACGTGACGAAATAGGGCAATATACTTACATACGGTCTGCTTCAACTTTAATACCACACCACACCAAATATACAGCAGCAGATTTCTGAAATAAATACTTTCAGAAACTAAAATATAAAGTGAAAATGAACATTAAATGGCTCATAAACTAATCCGTATAAATATACTTGGAATGTTTCAAAACTATGGGATCAGGTAGATGGATTCTTTGTTAGAGTATATGCTTTATATGAACTTTCCAGCTTTCAAACTGTAGGAAATACAATGGATAATATAAAAAAAAAAAAGTGCAGTAATGGGCATTTAAAACAAAAAAGCCTTGGCTTCTAGTAATTTGGAATTTAATGGCATTATGCTAAAAGTTAAATACTGGTGTATAAAAATGTTAAAAATATGGGGAGTTGTCATTACAGGTGTCATGCCTGTTGAAATATCTAATATCTAGACAAATGAATACTAATGATCAATGCTGCTTGGCAGATTGTAGTATCCTAAGCATTCGGCAAACAAAAACTCTGGATTAATTAATGAAAAACTCTTCCTGTTAGTTATATAAAATTAATTACCAAAATAATACATTCTTAATGAATTCAGAGAAAAATACATATTTCACACAGCACATATCATTCATAAGATTCTTTAAAATAAAACACCAGAAATTTATGGATCACTATGTTGTTAATGTTTTTGACTAGAAAAGATTTGGATATTTGTGTCCTGAGCCTCGGAATTTAAGACTTACCCAATTTTCTCTTTCTGATATCTAAAATTATTTGCACAGTCTCATCAAGTAATGAATCCAGTATCCCTAAAGTTATTTCATTTTTCACAGTCACTTCGTCTTCATCATAACAGGTCCATGCAGATTCTTCCTCATGAGATTCTTTCATCAGGATTTCATCCACATAGTCTCTCTTCTTACGACTCCATCGAATAACAAGTTTCTCTTTACGTGCTCTAGGTGCAAAGCCAAACAGACCAAGCACTTGCTTCAAGACCACTTCTTGTAACATCTCCCTGGATCTTGGGAGTGGTTTATTTCTCTTATGTAAGAAGGCAGGCCAGTCCCATGGTGCACATGGCTTCTCCCTAACCAAATCATAAGTTTCTTTTATGATGTCTTTTGTTAAATCAAACACCAGTTTCTTAAATATCCTTCTGCTGGTACTTTTAATGTCCGTGCCATTATCACTGTAAAATTCAGATGGCACTTCTGCTTGCCCTACATCGCCACCTGTTGCCTGCAGATCATATAAGTAACTGGTTACTATCACAGTCAGCGAAGAGAGTTCATCTGCTGTGAAAGGAATGAAATGGGGTTCTTGATCAGTTGCGAGATCAAGCTTGCATGGTGCTGCAGAACTTCTGACACTCTGTCCTGGTGGTGTGTATGGAGGAGGCGGTTTGTTTGGGATCTCTCGAATGTAGAAATATGGCAGTTGTTCCTGTGCTTGTTCAAGCTCCTGAATCTGTGGAAGTGAAAGTACAGACATTTCAAATGACCAGGGCCTGAAGAAACTTGCACACTATGTTTCATATGTTTCTTATATACTGCGCATGATCACGCTGATAATAAATCTGAAGAACTGGTTATCACTAACCTCTTGCTCAATTTGCAGCTGCTGTAGCCGAAGCTCCTCTGCTTCTCGTCTTGTATGACCAAGGCCATAATCTTCATCAAACCATTCATTCTCTGGACCTTCTAGCCCTCCATTTGCAATTTCTAATTCCACCTACAATATAAAACATACACCTTCTACAATGATACAACAGTATGTAATGGAAAATCAACTTCTATCAATAAGTACTGAACTTCCTATCTCAACAGGGTTACAATATTTCTTGTAACATGGATTTGCTGAAAAATGTATGAATTACTTTTTCTGAAAATATAAAATGTCTGCAGATGTAAATTACACACTGTTTTCACTACATGAGATTTTAGCTTCTCACAGCAGTGTTGCCAAAGATTTGAGTCTCTGGGACATGACCTTGTGTCACTCCATGTTAGGAGCCACTGACCCATTGATACAGCATCACATCCTGGAAGACTCAAAACCCTCTGTTTTCACTACCATCTCACAGAAGAAACATAAACACATTACAGTACAGCATTGTAAAACAGAAATGGGACATCTGATTTCCTAGAGGAAGCACTGCTGGAAGGAAAAAAACAGCCCATACAGCAACACACTCTATCAATGCCAAATGTAAACACACCATCTTGTGTTGCCAGAAACATTGTAGACCAAGAATCACCCAATGTCTTATATTTCAGTTGAGAAAAATCACCAACTTCCTGTTGAGCCTACTTTCGTACATTTGCCCTCTTCATTCTTAATGCTGCAGTTCTCACAGCCAGCAAACACAACCTTTTAAATCCACAAATGGTGACAGCCACAATTTTAACCATACAGATCATAGTGGTAACTATACATACGACCTGCTGAGACACTAAGAAACTCTCCATATTGCCTGTACAACATATTTTATAGTCCCAAATGATTCTCACAGGCAACACAAATTATTTGCCCAAACAGCTATAACCAACTGGTTGTAATGGTTGCAGACAGTGTCCTCTGTGAGGTGGTGACTGACACTTTATATGTATGTATGAGGTGATGATGAGCAGTGAGAGGTTAAATTAACTATAAAAATTTCGTTTTAGTGTGGCCATTTCCTGCTGTTAGTCTGAGACAGTGTTTCTAGTCAGTATAGGCCAACCACTCATTTCCTTCACAATTTGCTCTCTCTCTCTCCCCTCTCTGTCTCTGTCACATGCACATATGCACACAAACACACATTTACATCCATATGTAAAACATGCGAAAAAGAAGCATCCATAGCTGTCACAGAAACAACCATCAGCACTGAGCATAACAATACACATATCATACGTTTATATGATTATGCAACTGTGAAGGGTTACTTCTAAAATTACTTGTAACCAGCCGTTTAATGAGTCAAGACTGATGCTTCTATACCACTTCATACACATAAAGCCTCAGAGGTCTCAAAATTATGATTACATTTAACCCAGTTTGACCATGCAAGATAATTTGATGCCCTACCGTGTGCTGTGCTGCCAGGTCCTCTGTCACACCAATTACAGGCCTATCAAGATCCTCCTTGCTAGGTGAACCTGTTAGCAAAACAAGAACTTCACTGCAAACTGTTTAAAATATTATTTACTTAAAAAAAGATACTCTGTACATATGCCAAGTAAGTTGGAATTATGAGAAGGGACATGCAGAAATATGCTGACTAGATGGTCCACAAAATAATATTAGTGCCTATCTGGAATTAAGAAGGAAGAAAGGAGATGCCTACCTAATATAATACAATGTTGTGTTCAGCCCCCTCAGATTAAGAATGTCCTTATAATACAACATGGTGCTGTGTTCCTGAGTTAGGACCTCAGATTAAGAATGCTCTCCTAAAACAACATGTTGCTGTGTTCCTGAGTAAGGCCCTCAGATTAAGAATACCCTCCTAATACAACATGGTGCTTTGTTCCTCAGTCAGGCTTCTCAAATTAAGAATGTCCTCCTGAAACATGGTGTTGTGTTCCTCAATTAGGTCCCTCAAATTAAGAATGTCCACCTAATACAACACAGCACTGTGCTCTTGAGTTAGTCCTCTCGTATTCAGAATCTCTCTGAAATGAATTGGTAGAGGTACTCCATTAGCTGCCAGAACTAAAAATTCTCAAATTTGTCTATATATTTCAAGATGTACAGTGACTTCTAATCATTCACTGAGACAAATCATGACTTCCACCTATAAAAGGCAAAGTTCCTTTAGAATTATTTAGGTCATTCAAAATTTACGTGCACAGAGCCCTAAATAATCAAAACTTAGAAATAAATTCCTTAACCTCTGAGAGCAGGTTAGCATTTCTCTGTATATGAGCAAGTTATTTCATGCAATTTATTATCTTGTGTGCACTGAGGAAGTATGCATTTTGTTTTGTCAAAATTTGTACAAAGTAGGACTATTTATAACCTCACAGTAAACTGTGACATAACTAATGAACAGAGATGGTTTCATATTTTACATGCAATATTATCATTCCTAAATACAAACCATTCTTTGGTCAGAACACCGTGTTTCAGTGCATTCGCTATAAAACAGGTTATGTACAATTAACATGATTGAGACAACATACAATGCTATGGATATTGATATTGTATAAACCTTTCACTGGTCTGTATCTTCTTAAACAAAAGTTTCAATGTCACTCACTTTAAGCACATGCTGCACATAGGAATGGCCAAAAAGGCAGACTTGGGTTGCCAACACACAGAATAACAAGTTCTATTAGCACAGAACAGGTGAAACATACAGGGTTTTATGAAAAGGTTTGATCAGACTAAGGCCTTGCAGGTTGTGATACAGTGCAGTCTTGTGGGTGGAGAAACTAACACCAACCCTGAAAATGAAGGCAGAATGTCCTCCAAAACGCTGATAAACAAATAACGCAACCTTCAAAACAATAAAAATTCAAATATTTCATAACTGTTGGTGACATCGGGCGATAATGAATACAACTTCACCACGTGTGAACTGTCACACTGCTGCAGTACTATCAACAATTCTCAGGCCACAGTGTTTGAATTCTCTCATTATCCCATGCAGCTGATGGAGATGTCCAAGATGTGAATTGAGAAAACTTCCAAGCAATAACACTAACTATACAGAGATGAAATGACCTTGAGAAGCTAACAGTTTCTCAGCTACTCACTAAGTTCCCGCATTTTGCAGAACCCTGAATTTCATTACCATGATCAATGGTCCTTATCCTGAAGCACATGAATTACGTCCAAATGCTCTCATCCTTTTTCCTTGAAATACATTCTAACGTTATCCTCCCATCTATTCCCAGGTCTTCCAAGCAGCCTCCTTCAGGGTTGCTTACCAGGACTTAGTCTAAATCTCTCATTTCTACATACCCTGTTGTCATTGTCATCATCATCATCCTCAATATGCAATCTTACCCACCTTCCTTCCTTAGTTCATTTCCAAACAACCTTAATCTACATATTTCTCTTATGAATTAACTTGTTACATATACTCATATTAAAACTACTGAAAGTGTTATACACAACTATGAGCCTACTGTAATAATTCTTTATAAAGTCGACCGTTGAACTAATAAACATGCAAGCCAAAGGAACAGTGATTATGCATATCGTTCATCTTCCGCAGCAGCAAGGACAGTCTCAGAGATTATACAGACAGAGGTGTCTGATGGCAGATGATTAATCCTTAATTTCTCATCCTCCTGCCAACTGCACATGCAGTTCTGATGACTAAAATATGTTCTGAGCCACTTAAAATCTTTCCTCTGAAGAGCAATGCAAAAATTATAATACACCCAGTGCAACTATGACTGATGTGACATGAAAATTATTTTTCCAGTTTTACTCTTAGTTAAATGCTAACAGTATTTGAAAACAGAGTGCTTAGGACAGTAATTGGACCTAACAGACAATGGAACAGGTGGAGAGAACTGAATAATGAGGAGATCTGTAATTTGTGGCCTCTCTGAGCATTAGGATGATCAACAAGAAAGAATGGTATGGCCACGGCTCATAACATGCCAAGTAGAAATGAGAATATCATACATAATTTTAGTCAGAAAAATTCAAGACCATTTAAGAAAACTACATGTATATGCAGGAAAAGGGGCATAGCTAGGCGGGCAACAAAATGAATATTAAATGAATAAATCTGATTTTCTGTGCTTAACAAATATTAAATTACTGAGCCAGATACAAGAAAATTCAATAAGTAACTGTGATGTTTTTAAAATTCATAATTTATGTTAGGGGAGGCCATTTTGATCATACACTCTGGGAGCTCAATAATCTAGCTATGCCATGGTGGATGAATACTATTTGTAAGACCTTAAGGTGGGAGAGCATAGAGTGGATTCATATGGCTCAGAGTAGGGTCTAGTGCAAACACTGTGAGTCTATGACATGTGTGCACATAGTGGAAAGTGAAAGAAATCTACTTGGGGCATAAGCAATTTTAACTTATTGCCATAGTTCATACATAAATGAAAGTTACTGCAGCTCAATAATTGGAATAAAATACTCACTCTTCGTTGGTACTGTATAGGCCCAAAGTCCTGATAATTTTTACATTTATGAATAATAATAATAATAATAAAGTCAATCGTTCCTTCTAGGAACATAGTTTGTCTATGAGTCCTTTCCACTTCTGTCTGTCGGCTGCTAAGAACCTTCATTCATTCCAGCTTCTACCCGCTTCCTTGATTACTGATCTTCTCCAGCTGTTTCTCTGTCTTCCTCTCTTCCTGTTTCCCTGAGGGTTCTAGAGTAGGGCAGCCTTTGGTATTTCTCCATCCTCTTTTCTTAATGTGTGACCAATCCATCTAAATTTTCTTTTTCTTATTTCTAAATTTATATCTTCTTGTCCTGTTACTTTCCATAGGTCCTTATAGGAAATGATGTTTGGCCACCATATTCTTAATATATATCGTAGACATCTATTCACAAAGGTTTGTATTTTATGCTGCATTTCCTTTGTGACAAGCCAAGTCTCACATCCATACAAAAGTACAGATTTCACACAGGCATTAAAAATCCTACTCTTAGTGTCTTTTCATAATGACTTAGATAGCCACATTCTTCTCAGTTTGGAGAATGATCCCCTTGCCTTCTGTATTCTTGCATTTACTTCTCTGCTGATACATCCATTTTCAGCTACAATACTACCCAAGTAACAAAAATCTGATGATCTTTTAATGTCCTCTCCATTTAATCTGAGCCTTTGCTTTACTATTGTATTAAGACGTATCTCTTCTGTCTTTGAGGAATTAATTTCAAGGCCAGCCTTCTTGGATTCCTTCCAGAGGTCATCCAGTTTCCTGCACATATGCTCATATTTATGAGATACAAGACATACATAATCTGCATATTCCAT
>Ga0136643_10001932_pt1 | contig 26229 bp, 31 predicted proteins | sample TergutLab28metaG_FD_96883 | JGI IMG/M metagenome (GOLD analysis project Ga0136643, IMG submission 96883) | Labiotermes labralis P1 segment gut microbial communities from Petit-Saut dam, French Guiana - Lab288 P1 (version 3) (version 3) | ecosystem: Host-associated > Arthropoda: Insects >... | reverse complement strand
CGGTTCCGCATTGTTGCCTAATATTGCAAGGTTCGCAATACCCCCTATGTTTATTTGGCTCTCGCGGTAGTCACCGGGGGTAAGCTGAATAATCGTTCTGCCTGTTGTGTTTTCAATCCTAGCCGCAATTTCCACCGCGCGTTTTAATGTTCTTACAGCATTAGCGGCACTTTCTCCCCAATTATGGTCATTTCCTGCGGGGGAGACGTGAATTGTAATGGTATTGTTTACACCCATAAGATGACCGGGGAATACTTTGCCGCCGTTTGATTCTGTTATTGGCGTTGTAGATTCCGGCATAGAACCAATACATGTTATTATACCGCCATCAGCGAAATAACCTGTTACATTGCCAGTCCCTGTTATGCTCCTAATGTTAGCTTTGGACGCAAAACGGCAATAAACGGCCATACGGCAGTTATTTATCTCAATTTCACCGAACCCCATATTTATCAAAGTATTGTTAATTGTTATACCACCAGAATTCGCATGTGAAGACGGTGAATCATCGCGGATTATACATCTTCTGATTATTGAATTTGTAAAATTCAAATCTATAATGCCGCTGGTTTCGCTCAAATTGCCTGTTGCAACACAGGTAACACCATCAATGTAGACATGACCCACCGTACTAGCCCAAATAGCAGTCCTGTCAGCAGTTATCACGGTATCCCGCGCCGTTGCCATTGAGGGCGCAACAGTGTTAGAATTCGAGCCGATTATATCAACCTTGCCGCCATAACTGTGCAAAGAAAATTGGCCCTCATAGTTACCTTGTGCAAGATAAAATCTAATCCAACCCGATTTGTTAAGGTCACGCGCTTGATTAAACAGTTCGTTCATTCTGTTTATAGTCTTTACTGCGCGTTCGGGACTTTCGCCGTCATTGTCGTCATTGCCTACGGGTGACGCAAAGAAGTCTAAAGGCGGCGCGTTAAATTTTAGCTCTTCCTTTGACCAATACTTATCTGGTGAAAAATCTTTCAATGATTCAAATTTCGCCAGCCTTTCGTCTAAATGCCTATGAGACACGAAACCATTAAAAGCAAAACTCACCTCAATGGCGGCATTTTCTTGATTCGTAACAAACAAGGCCATTTCGTGGGTATGTATGGTATCATAGATGTTTTCATACAAAGGCGGCGGCAGAACATTATCATAATCCGGGCCGTCCAGCCAAGCGTATGCGAAAAGAACAGGATTCGCCTCCGCGCCTTCGGGCGGCAGCCATTCGCCGTTTTCATCCTGAACCATACTGTCCCAATTACCTTCATTGTCCAGAACATGGGGAATCCAATCACCTTTAAAATCCCGAAACAGCAAACCGGACGCAAACAGCCCGATTTCCCTTATATATGCCGGTTTTTTCAAGCCGTCATTAAATGTCTGCACGGATATCTGGCACAAGGGCGGGTTATCGCCATCGGCGGGGACAAACTGCCTGTCGGCTATCTTTGCATTAACCTTTACAGGAGACACCAATCCAACAAGGTCAGCCTGTTTGCCATCAAAACGCCCGTCACCCATTTCAACAACATTTGCGTCCACTTTTGCGCCAAGGGCCAGAGCTTGCATCAAAAGTGACGCCCCTGCGTTGGTTAAAACAGTTAAAAATCTTGCCATATTGTCTTCCTCCTGCTATGATTGTTTTACTGCCGTGCCGCTGTGGTTGACCATGGTTTTTACAATGCCCGCCGATATCATATTGAACCCCAAATCAAAGCGGACGGAACAATGACGGTCTATTGGTATACTTTTATGGTAAATTGTCAACTTTGTTATCCCGGCAACGTTTATGGCGGCATCCTCTGTTTCAAAATCCCGCCGCAACTGATGAAAAAGCCGAACTCCACCGGCACGGACAATGTCATTAATAAAAGCCTTCGCGCTTTGGATAAATTCCATCTGATCCAAGGGCGGGTTTTGTAATATCAGGGACAATGCTGCAGGTTCGTAATCATAAAGGGCTTGGAACCACGTTTCTCCGATAGTTACAAAGGATTCACCGAAAAGTATATCACAAATGGCATTTAAGTCCTCAATAGTCCCTGCGGAAAGATTACCCCGGATTTTTATCTTTATGGCCTTCCGGTATTCGGGATCGTCCCGGCCTTGCCGAAGCTCCAGCACGTTTTTACCGATTTTGTCAAGGGTAAAGCCACAGGCGTTATCCATATCCCGCCAAGCTTCAATTAACCTGAGAGCATCACAAATCTCTTGGTTCTCCCTATGGTCTAATTCCAGTAGCTTGAAATTGTTGGAGTCCTCATCTTTCCGGTAGTTGTCGGTAAGATGCTCAACCGGATGGCGAAGCGGCGCACCGGGCAGTTCGTGAGGCTCCCTCACCTGACCACAACCTTTTCATAATCCGTAACGGCAATCTGCATAACAGGCACCGTAACGTTAGATTCCACCCAATTCACACCGTCTGTGGATATCTTCACAATAGCGTCGGTTATGCCGTTGTCCCTTGTTTCGGCTATAATACGGCTGTGGGCCACAGTCTGCCCAAGTCCCAAGCCCCTGTATTCTGTGCCGTCCATATCAAGACCGCCGATATAGGAGATAATTTTTGTACGGATGTTAAATTCATAACCCGGCTTGAACATAGGATTCTTAATCAGCGTCACATCCAGCCACACCGGTATATCCCGTGCCCTTGTGTAACCAATAAGCTGCGGATAACCCCGGCTGTCATTAATGCTGATAATTTCCTCGCCGTATGACTGTATGCCGCCTGATTTCGTTTCTAATATAGCTCTTGCTATCTCCATTGGATTGCCATCAAAGACATACGGGGCAATGCACTTGGGCGGGATACCGTCAACAACATTCATTGTCGTATTCTCCAGCACAAGGGCATCTTTAACCGTATGCAACTCCAATATGGCAGCTTCTACGGCTGCTCTTGTTGCTTTGCCTTTTCTGGATAGAGAACGATAATAACGTTCCCGCAATTCTTCATCCGTTTCAATAATTGTGCCGCCAGAAGTGCGCTCGGGGTTAACAACCTTTGAAACACCTTCCATCGGGTTAAACAGGCGGTTTATGCGGTTGGCAGTCAGATTGCCCGTTCTGCCAGGCTCTATGGCTTCTATGCTTGCTGTACCAGAACCGCTATCATCCAAAGTTATAGCGTTTGTGGTACGGAACACAATGCCGCTTTCTGACATTATTCTCGTTCCTGCAGGAACGCTGCGCCCGGAACGCCCCGTAAATTCCACCCGTCCTAAACTGCGGAGGGCTGGCTTTCTGAACAGTCCGATATATTTTACCAACCCGTCAAGCTGTTTACCCCCGGCATCATCAATAAACGCCGAATAATAAACATTCTCAAGATTGTCCCACAGTTTGGACTGTTCCCATGATGTGGCGCGGAGGTATAGCCCCAAAGGGCTGCGTTCGGAAAGTTCAATGTCCTCGCCGAATAAGTCCCTTGCGCGTTCCTCTTTATCCGCTATAATCGCGGTATAGGGCTTTCGTGTAAGCCCTTTTGAAGTTAAACCATATTCGGGCATACCGTTCCCACCCTCTTGATTTTATTCAAAACTAAAAGGCACCGTTATTGTTGCTCCGGTGTCAATCATGCATAAAAATGATATATTTACAGTCCTATTTATTGGGTCTTTATCAATATTTATCTCAACAACCTCACGGACACGTGCTTCCTGAAAAGCCGCCCGTATAATCGCCATCTGTATATTTTCATTGCTTACGCCCTTACCCCGGATTCGCGGGTATTCCAAACCGTGGTTAGCGCTGAGGAACCATTCCCCGGCATCGGTTGTAAATAACCGTTCCAAAGCCTGAGCAATCTCATCATCACCCTGCACAAAACATATATTTCTGTCTGTGTCAAACGCCAGATCATTTTCTTGAAGCATGAAAGTCCGCATTATCATGGAAACACCCCGATTATCACGGCATCCCTTAAATCATGGCGGCGTTTCCCGACAAAATCCAAAGCCCTTTCCGCAAAGACCACAAGAACAATGTCCCCCGGCGATAAAGGGTCAACATGCTTCAAGGCCGGGACTTTTTCTATCATGGGGTACTCTTTCGTTTCGCCGCCTTTTATGCGTTGAAATTGCGGCTGGATATCGGCTTCATGATCATCCGGGTGATACTCAATAACCTCACAGGGCATTGATGTGTGAAGGTTATTTAAATGCTCGTTAAATAGCTGTTCAAAAACTTTATCAGCCGCGCCCATTATTCCATAACCTCCACTTCGGTAATATAACTGTCGGCAGTTTTTTGGTGTCTGCCTTTCAGCACCCTGTATATCCCGTTGGCGGTTTGGCTCTGGACTTGGATAATACTGTTTATTGTAATTCTATGATTAAGCAGCATTTGAATCCGATAACCCGTTTTTGTCTGCCGCCGTTCCTCTTTCTCAAAAACCTCCGGGCTGCCTATTAAACCGGTATCTTTGTTTATAGCGGCCCCGCAAGGTATACCCTCATCATAAGGCATAATAAACATCCTGCCCTTAGAAATAACAAACTGGCTGCCCGTTTCCTCCGCTATCTGTTTTATCGCGTCTTTCAGCATTGCATCAATAACCCGCCCGTTAGAATAGGTTAAATCGTTTACAAGGTCAAGCCGTCCAAGCTCAAGGCCAAACATGCCGGTTAAATCCACCAGAATAGCGGAGGCGGTTATATCCTCGCCATAGACTTGACTTACCTCTTTTGTCAGCCACTGCTGCGCACCGTCACCTATTGTAAGCTCGGTTATTTTATCGACGCCGCTCCACCGGGTAAAAGCCTTTTGGATCGTCCCTTTAAAAATTGTGCCTATATCGCCTTTATAACCGGCGTTTATAATGACGTTCTGCTCTTTTTTTATGGCGTTTACTGAATTGTCTGATAGATTGAATATCGTAACCCTCGCTATATCGGGCTGTGAAGTGTTGTCAAAAGGCACATCAAACTCAATATCCAGATCATCCGATTGAAAACGCTTCCCACCGGCGATAATCTCAGTTTGCCGTATCCAAAGACTAGCCATCAGTCAGCACCCCGTTCGGAATCCACAAAAATACGGTTTCATTTAGATTATCCCATGTAACCCTGTCCTCGTTTAAGGATCGGTCATAAGGGATAATGGGAACCGTAGGTACATCCAAATGCTGTTGGTTCAAGAACAATACACGGCCATACACAATTTTTTCGCCGGGAACAATCAATTCATCATTGCGGAGTAGATCAACGGTAAAGAAGTCATGCCGGGCATTATACTTTATCACAAAAGTAAATGTCTTGCCGTTTAATGTAATATCAAAATTATACGGGATTAAATCCTTTCGTATATTAATGAATTTAAAACCGGGCATAACCTTACCCCCTTATCGCTACACCTATTTCCCCGGAACCTCTGCCGCCACCTCTGCCCCCGCCATAATAACCAGCGGATATAGTAGCCAGCCTCTCGTCAGATTCTTTATTATCTGCTTGTTTATCGGTATCTTGGGCTTGTTGGGTACCGCCGTTCCTCATCCAGCTCGCCCCCGTAGCCACAGCCGGGGGAACGTCTGTTATTTGCACTTGTTGGGGAGCTGCCCGGCGAAGTTGTTTTAACTCAATGTAGAATTTCATGCCGTTTCCATGCTTGGCATCGTGTTCGGTGTTTATATTGGCAATGGCCATATTGGAGTAGATAACCCGGTTGGCGTAGGTCACTAACTCCCTGTTTTGCTGATATTGCCGGATGCGCATAAACCGTGTCCATGCATCCGGGCCGACGATTACCCCGGATATTGACAGCAGCGGAGGACGTTCTTTCATGTGGTCGGATATATTAGCCCTATCCTCCACTGCTTTTTCCGTCACGTCATAGGCATGGGTAGGCACATCGGATTCAACAACATCTAATAAAACATCCCCCAGAACCGCTACCGGATTTACCCTTGCCATACAATCATCCCCTTTAAGCTTCGGTTAGGTTTGGATGTTTCAATGTCAGATCGTACCAATATTCCTCCCAAAGCTCACCAAACGCATTTCTGAACAGTGACTTCAACTCTTCTTTAAGAGCCGCAAGCTTGCCCGGCTGCATCCCGCCCTCACCGCCGACAATAAGCTTGTCAATGCGGATTTCAAACTTGGCTAAGGCAGAATCAATTCCTTGTTTTGATGTTCTGCTGCCGCCGCTGCTGTCATCATATTTGTTCATATCGTAACTGTCGGCGGTTCGCGGCCTGTTCTTTCGCCCCATGGTGTTCAAGACTCGGTTCATTCCGCTGTCCGGCGTTGGTTGTATCGGCCTATTGCTTTCCTGCGGCTTTTGGATAGGGGTAAATATCGTTATAACCGATCTGCCCCCGCCAATGTCCGACGCAACAGACTGTGTCGTATGACTGACGTCATTAAATATGCTGCTTGAAACGCTGCTGGGCTTATCCCCGCTTATTTTCGCACTGCCGCCCATTTGAGCCAACGTTTTAAATATATCGCCTGTTTCGGCGGCTGTGAACACCTTGCGCCCCGCCGCGCCTGTGATTAACTCTGGCCCTTGTTCTCCCGCGATAAAGGTATCGGGGGTACGATTTGTACCCATAGCGAACATCGGAATATCATTGTTATCGCTTTTACCCCACGAGAAGGGATTCCACCATTTAGAATCGCCGCCCGTGAAGAAGTTTCCAACATCATCGAAAAACCCGCCAATTTCCCCCGCTGTATCACTAAAGAAACCGCCGATACCCGAAAACGCGCCCCTGATACCGTCCGCCGCCGCGCTGAACCTATCGCTGAACCAACCGCCGATACCGCCGAAGGTACTTGATATACCATCCCAAACGCCGTTAAAAAATGTGGTTATCCCGTCAAAAGAATTCTGCGCGTTTTCGTTGCCCTCAAAGAAAGTATCACGGAACCAGCAGCCTACTCCTCCGAAAACACCTTTTATCCCGCCCCATACGCCTGTGAAGAAAGCGGAAACCTTACCGCCTTCAAATTCCTCTTCGGCGGCTTCTCTTCCTTCTTTAAAACGTGACCGAAACCACCCGCCAACGCCAGAGAAAATATTTGTTATCCCACCCCAAACACCGTTGAAGAAACCCGCGATATGACCGCCCTCAAACTCGTCCTCGGCTGCTTCGCGCCCTTCTTTGAATTGTTTCCGAAACCACCCGCCAACGCCGGAAAAGATATTACTTACCCCGTCCCAAACGCCGCTGAAAAAGCTTTCGGCGGTATTCCACGCATTTTCCGCATTTTCGTTGCCCTCAACAAACCGTTCCTTAAACCAACCGCCAATACCGGAAAAGACATTTGTTATCCCGCCGTGGACTCCCCTAAAGAAGCCCTCAATGCCGGAGAATTCCCCCTCAACGCCTTCTTTACCCTCGCGGAATCTTTCCGTAAGCCAACCGCCCGCTGTGGAAAAGATATTTGTTATGCCGCCCCACACGCCGTTAAAAAACCCGGCAATTTTGCCGCCCTCGAATTCTTCTTCAGCGCCCAGTCGGCCCTCTCTGAACCTATCGCGGAACCAACCACCCACACCGGAAAAAACATTTGTAATTCCGCTATAAACGCCACTGAAGAATGTGGCAACGCCATCAAAGGCATTACGGGTATCTTCGGAAGCATTATTGAACCTATTACGGAACCAGTTACCTACGCCGGAAAAAGTGTTGGAAATACCGCTCCAGACTCCGCTAAAAAATGTTGTAGCCGTATCCCATGCCTTTTCTGCGTTTTCGTTACCTTCAATAAATTGTTCTTTGAACCAACCGCCCACGCCGGAGAAAACACCTTTAATACCGCCCCAAACACCTGTAAAAAACGTAATTATCCTATTACCGTCAAATCCATCCTCGGCAGCTTCGTGGCCCTCTCTGAATTTAGCTCCGAACCATCCCCCAACACCGGAGAAGATATTAGTTATACCGCCCCAAACACCGCGAAAGAATGTCGTGACACGGTTACTTTCAAATTCACCCTCAGCCGCTTCCCGTCCCTCGCGGAATCGGTTCTTGAACCAATTTCCTACACGGGAAAAAACATTGCTGATCCCACTCCAAACACCTGAGAAAAAGCCCGTTATGCCGTTCCAAGCGTTCTGTGTGTTCTCGGAAGCTCCGGCAAACCTATCACGAAACCAGCCGCCGATATTGGAAAATGTGTTTTTAATTCCATCCCCAATATTTGAAAAGAAACCCTTTGTTCCTTTCCAAGCGTTCTTTACGCCTTCACTTGCAGCGGCAAACCGTTGAAGGAACCAGTTTCCAATGCCGGAGAAGAAGCCGGCAATCCCGTCCCAAATCCCCGAAAAGAAGCCAACAATACCCGCCCAAGCGTTTCTTACCGCCTCGGCTGCCTTGCCGAAGATATCGCGGAACCACTCGGATATCTTATCCCAGTTCTTAACCAAGGCAATACCAGCGGCGATAAGCCCAACCACCAAACCGACAATAAGCCCGATGGGGTTCGCCATCATTGCCTTGTTAAAAAGCCATTGGGCGGCGGTCATAGCTTTTGTTATGCCGATAAATAAGCCCTGTTTTATTTTCAAAGCGACAAGTCCTATTTTTTGGCCCAATATCTGAGTGTTATTTACAATCCAAGCCTTGGATTGCAATAATAACGCTTTGGTTTGCAATCCCATTGTCTTGATGTGCAGCCCAACTGTTTTTATGCCTTTTCCTAAATTACCGAAAAACAACCTTATCTTACTGTCAGCGGCAAAAGCGGCGGACACCATTTTAACACCTTTTGCAAGGGTTCCCAAGGTATCCCGCATATTCTTTATAAGCTTTATGCCCAAACCGATACCCAACAACAAGGGGCCTATGGCGGCAACGATCATGCCGATTGTAACAACAACCCGCCTCGAACCATCACTCATACCGGATAACCAGCCTATAAATCGATTACCGATACTTATTAGCCCTTTAAATTGATGTTGTAAATCGGAGCCGATCTGCTCACCCAACAGGGTCAGGCGGTTTCTGAAAACCTGAATTTCTGCCGCCGTTGTGCCGTATCTTTTGCCGGCTGCCTTTGTCAGCGCGGTGTTTTCTTCCCATGATGTATTGCCTAATTCTATGGCGTTTCTAAGGGTATCGCCGGAGTTTGCGGCGCGTCTTAACACGTCCGATACATTAGCCCCGGAAAAGCCCATATCATCAAGTATTTCGTTTATATTGTAACCATCTTTGCCAAGACGCCCCAGCCCCTCGGTAAAGGAAACAAGGGCCGAAGCCGCGTCCCTTTCAAACAAATCCGTGAATTCGTGGACTGATTTCCCAGCAACATAGGCGAACATTTCAAGTTTTTCGTCCATGTTGAACACGGAGTTCTGCATACTGAGCATGACGTTGGAAAACGCCGTACCACCGGCTTCCGCTCTTATTCCCAAAGAAGAAAGAGCCGCCGCGAAGCCCAGAACTTCTGATTCCGCAAGCCCGATATTGGCCCCTGCGCCGGTAAGCCGAAGCCCAAGCGCGATTATATCGGACTCCGTTGTTGCCATATTGTTGCCAAGGCCGACAAGCGAAGCCCCAAGCTGATCAAACTTTTCTTGGGGCATTTGCATGATGTTGGCGAATTTAGCCAGATCGTTCGCTGCTTGCTCTGCCGTCATGTTGGTGACGGTGCCAAGCATGGCGGCGGTTTCGGAAAAGCCTTTAATATTTTCTGTTGCAATGCCCAAACGCCCTGCGGCTTGGGCAATGCCGTACATTTCCTTTACCGGAAGGGGAACGCCACCATGCGTGACAAGCTCGTTCATTTGCCGCCGAAGCGTAGTCAGTTCCTCATTTGTGCCTTTTGTAACTTTCTGGACAGCCGCCCAAGAATCTTCCAGTTCGACAAAGGTTTTAACGCCCATCGTTGCGACACCGGCTAAAGGAGCCGTGACCGCCATGCTCATTTTCTTACCGACACTACAGAATTTGTCCCCTAGCTTCCCGAAGCCGTCCCAATCAAAGCGGGTTAGGTTTTGAAGCTCCCGGTTATAATCAGCTTGCCGGATTTTTAGGTCTAGAAGCTGATTGTTAAGCTTTCTTGCCGCCTCGGAGTTTTCGCCGTATTTGTTCGTTGCGTTAGTTAATTCGCCGCTGACACCGTTTATTTCTTGCTCCAACAGAGCGGCTTTATCCTTGACATTGTCAATACGCTTCTGTTTGCGCTCCATTGAGGTGGTAAACTTCCCGGCGTTCTTTTCCCAAAGAATAAAGCTTTTATCCAAGCCGGACATTTGGGTTTCAAAAGAAGCTCCCATATTCTCGGCTGTTTTGCCTATACCCGTTATATTGGCTTTTGTATCGTCAGCCTTTTTATTAAGGCTGTCAAGGCCACGGGCGGCATTAAGCCCGTCAAAGCCAACAGCGATATGAAGGTTTCTCGCTGCGTCAGACATGCTTAACGCCTCCCTTCTACTTGATTTTACCGGGTTTTTTCTGTGATTTCTTAATCATTTCATTATAAAGATCAAGGGCGGCGTCCGCTTCAATCAACATTTCCTCGTCCATGGCAAATACCTCGGACGGAGGGACGCCGCCGTCATAAATAAGCCGCCAGAAGATAAAATTATCCTTGGCTTTCCTCTTCGCTTGGGTTTTGTTCAGTCTTGGAGTTAAGAAAGGACTCCACCTCGTTTAACAATTCCGAAGCGGCGTTGAAATCATCATCAAAACTGGCAAGTGTCACTTTCGGTGACACAACGCAATGCTTAAACAATTCTTCAGAATACTGGGTTTTCATTAACACGCCGTTCCTGTTGGTGCAGCGGTCATTAAGTTCCAAGTAAAACTTGAAAGGGATTTTTTGAAGCGTATACGTCACGCCGTCAATATCAACATTTTTCTGCTGAAATCCGATGCTTGCTATTTTGTTTTTACTCATTGAGAGTTCCTCCGTTTGATAAAATTTGACAGACTATCTAAAAAATGATAAAATCGCTTTAGCGATTTTACAAGCAAATCTTATGCGGCAAAATCAAGGTCGGCGCAGAATATAACAAACTCGCGTTCAGTTATTTCATTACCGGATTCGTAGTTTGCCGGACGGCGTACACGCGCCTCGGGTGCGCTCATCATTATGCCCCCGTCCTCGTTCGCGTCAATCACAGCCACATCAACAAGGGCGGCTTTACCCCGTTTCTTTGATAGGCCGTAAAGGTAAGCGCAAGAGGGTGATGTATTGTCAAGGGTCACAGTTATTTCACCGGTGCGGTTATTCGATTCGGCCATAGCAACTTCCCCTTGGGCTCCGGTATATTCCGTAAAGTCGTCCTCGGAACGCTCAACGGTTATCCATGAACCGGAAGCCACGCCCGTTATCACAACGCCGCCGACAACCAGATTTACTTCCATTGAATCATAGCTTCTTACAGGTGCGCCCATAAAAAACCTCCTTAATAATCGGCAATAATTACACGTTTAATATGTAAATATGCCGTTGATTGTGCCGGTATGGATTGCTCCGGCCAGCTCGACAGTCCACTTCACGCCATTGTAAACACGATTGGCGATATCGTTTTTAGACACTTCCTCGCGGCGAAGGGCGTTGATGGAGTATACATAATTGAAGTCATCATCAACCCGGACAATACCCTGCATCCCGGCCCGTTTGATAACCTTTTCAACCACCGATATCAACATGGCAATACCCCGGGCATCATAGGGGATTTTCTTGTTGTTAACCGCCAGAAATGCGGCTTCTTCCTCCATCCGGCTCTTCACCCAATGCGCCGCCATCACAATGTCGATGTACTCGCCTGTGGTGACGGTACCCTCGGTGGTTTGTAAAACGCCCATCTTACGGATATACGAAAAGCCGTTGTTTTTATGGAGTTCCGCTAAGTCCGTGGCACGGATTTCGGAACAGGAAACCCCTTGAACGCCTTTAAACTTAAAGGTCAGGCTGCCGGGGTCGTTTGTAGCCGCCGTGGAAACAAGACCCTCGGCAACATAGGCGTTGGGGTCTTCGTGGTACATAACGATTGTATTTTCATACTCAAGGCCGTTGACCAAGGTAAGGTTTTGAGTTGTAGCCCAGTACGTTTTTATCTGCGTTTCCGTCCAGCCGCCCAAGGCTTTTACAACCTGGTCGGCGTTCTCGGTGCAGAGCAGATAATACCAATCGTTGTTTATCTCCACAACTTCGTTGACCGCTTCCAGCAGTAAGAGGGCCAGATCATCATCCGGCTCGGGCAATATTGAGAATATAGCCACTTGGGGCGGCGCGGGGTTTTGCCCGAAAACACGCTGGGCTATGCGGTATTCCTTTGATGAAATGCCGAACACCTCAGCCACGCCGGAAATGCCGTCGAATAAGGTATAGGGCATATCTTTGCTTGTCCCAAGTATAAGCGGCAACCCGAAACCCCTTTGGGTTATGGCCCTTGTCAGCTTCGATATGTTGACAATAAAGTCAGGTTTAGCCATCAAATTCGCTCCTTTTTTGAGTAGTTAAAACGGTTTCACCGATCGCATTCTTAACTTCGCCGGTGAAACTGTGGGATTCGATTGTTTCTATGCGTTTCTTAATTGCCCTTGCCGCCCTGAAGCGGACATCAAAACCATACCGCGCTTCATAATCGTCTACAATCCGGGCGGCACGGTCAGTGATATTGGTAACATTAACCACGGCGACATTAATTTCAACAAAATAAAAATAGCCGTGGAACCTAAACCAATCGGCTGTCTTTATTGCGAGTTCGTGGGCTTCATCATTATTATCGCTGTAGACGTTGACTGACAATGTGAAAGACGCTTGTTCTTTTCGCGTAACTTCAACGTCATATTCAAAATCCGGGTTATAGGATTCCACAACTTCATCAACCAGCGAAAAGGTTTTACTGTCAAGGCTGTTTGTGATTTTGTATGATATATACGGATGCTTGGGCTTTCTCGCCGCTGTGTCCGTTGGGACGACATCAACATGCAAATGCTCTTGCATACCTTTGACAAGGCTATCCTTAATGCCCTTCATTGACCGCTGCATTTTGAATATCACCGGCCCTTCGCGCTACATAAATCATCAGTCCGTGGGCATGATCCTCATAATCCGAACTGGCGGCAACAGTGAAAACATTACCCTTGTATGTGATTTTAGCCCCGATAACAAGGGGTTCGTGGATGTAGATTTTCACATCCTTCTGTGTAAAGGAGCCGCCCTCACCGTATTGGATGGCGTAACCCCTGACATCCTTTGACGACAGATTAAAGACAGCGGCGGTGGTTTCCCATTTTTTAGTTGTAGGCTTCCACTTACCGCCATCATTATAATCATACTCGCCGCCGGTTTCTTCTTCGATGGTAATTGGGCCTGAATGTTTATCCACAAGGCTCCTAAAATCAAAGGGCATTATTTTTTCACCACCTTGTAGGTAATGGCGTCGCGTAAGCGGCCTGTATTGATCAAGGGATTACTTTTTCCGCTTGAAGCTATTGAAGCCCCTGACTTCGGCGGGTCTTTTAAATTGGTCATATATTTTTTCAATTCCCCAACGATATATTCACCCATAAGGGTAAACAAATCATTTACGGGCATTGAGCCAACAATGACTTTCTTAAACAAAGACGCCGCTTTCTTGGCGAAACGGTCAGCACCTTCATCAAAGCCGCCACGGATAAAGGAACGCTCCGGGATATGCACTTCTGTCGCAAGCCAGTACATAAACTCCATATCGCCTGTTCCCTTATCACGGACTAGAAGTAGATTTCCTTCTTTACTTGTTATGAGATATAAATCGGTGAATTCCCTTGGAGACTTGCCCCGTGCGCTCGGATGCAACGGAATCGCTAGGCGCTTGGCCCGTTTGGGTTTTATCGTGCAGCCGTATTCGTGGACGTTAGCAATCATCAAAATAAAGGAATCATCACCGCCGAAAATCCCTACTTGGATTTCCGTCCGGTTAACTTCCTCCAGTATTTTGATAATGTCAAGAAAACGGTTATCGTCCTTAACTTTCACTGGCACAGCTAAAACCTCACTTTACACCATGGGGAGATAAGGCTCAAAATATCGTGTGGAAGCCCGTCCATATCCATGTATGTAATGCTTAAATCGGCTATGCTCTCGCTTTTTACACTACTATCCCGGCTAAAGAAGGAGTCCATTTTCACAACAGCCATTTGAATGACCATAGGCGCGTCTTCAACTTCCGTTATACCGTGAAAGTTGTTTGTATACTGCTGAATGGCTTCAAAATAGCCTTTTTTACGTTGTTCCGGCGTTAGGGTCAGCATTGGTATCGGCCTCCTTGTCGGGAGCGGGTTCGCCGCCGGTGTCTAAGGGATTACTTCCATCGGAAGCAGGGCTGTTATTGTTTCCGTCAGTACCCCCGTTATCATCTGCGCCGTTATCCCCGGGATCAGGTGTTTTGTTCACCGCCTCAAGGATGCGTTGGATAACATCATCCTTTTTGTTAAGTCCGGAAATGTCAATGCCGTTAACAGAGGCGTATTCTTTTAGTTCGGCCATCTTCATTTCCTTAAAATCAGGGATTTGAACCGCCTGTTCAAGTTCAACCCCTTTTTTCTTCTCGGCTAAGGCCCTGCGGATGCGTTGGTGTGTTGATAAACTCATAATTGTTCTCCTCTCGGTTTTCGGTTAAAGGCATACCGCCTTAACCGATTTTAAAGACGTGCTTAACGATCCTGATCTGTTTAGGTTCGAAAACACGCTCCCAGTTATCGCCGTCTTTAAGCTCATCTCTGGACGGGGATGTACTGGCGATATTTTTTTCAGTCCATTTGATTCCCCTAGGATGCATAATGAAGATTTTGCGGTTAACCAAGAAATCCTCACCGGCGTGGGACATTGAATCCCGGTCAATTTCGGTTTCAATAATGCGAGGATGAGAACCGTTACCCAAAGCAATAGCCCCGGAGCCGAATAAAAATACCGTGGCTGTCTTTGCAACCGTATCATACGGAACACTGTCATCGACAATGACGCGCTTGCGCATGAAATAAGGCACCCGGTCAGACTGTCCGGCTTCCTGCACGTACTCAATCAACTGGCGTTTCGCCAAAAACGCTTCGGTGGCGGAGTGCATCATTACAGCGGTCAAAAGCTCCTTGGCGTCCCCCATAAGCTGCCCGGCGTCTATAAAACTATCGCCGCTTATCATTGCCGAATTACCGGAACGCGCGGAAATATCCAGTATTTTATCCGACATGCTTGCCGCCGCAAAAATACCCTCCAGCATGGCAAGTAATCTCGCTTGCATACGCCGCTGCCAGTAATCGGCCACTAGATTACCGATAGCCGCCATAGGATCATCACCGGAAAGTAATGCGGTCAGGTTGTTCGCGCCCCATGAATTACCGATAAGGTGCTTTCTTGCAACGTCTTTGCTGGCGCTGATGTTCAGGGGCGTGTAAAAACCGTCCTCGGTGATGTTTTCCTCTTCACCTTGTAAATCAGCCCAAAACGGCATATTTATCAAGGTGTTGGAACCGCTTGCCAGCGCGTTAAACTCGCTGTTGTTAACCATGATACCGGACTGTATCAAAGCCGATAATTCCATGGTACGGTTGATTACATAAGGCGTAAATACATCCGGTTGAATGATATTTTTCAAACGTGTCATTGATTTTCCTCCTTAAATGATGAATATTATTGGCCCGCCGCCGCTTTCATTTTATGATACAGGTAGGGGTTATCTCTGAGCAAGTCCCCTTGTTTGGTTAAGTTCCACGTTTCTTTCTTAAAGGGATTTTCTTTCAGCCCGTCCGGCGGGGTATTATTACCGTTACCGGCCCCCGGTTCACGCCCGGATAAAACAGAGCCGAACAAATACGGATCAGAGGTTTTTATCGCCTCTATCTGTTCCGAAAAACCTAAAAGGATTTCTCCATCAAGCTTGACTTTGTTCATGTCAATCAAGGCTTTTACGGCGGTGTGGTTTTTGGCTCCAAGCTTGATTAACTGCATTTCAACGGCTTTGTCCGTCTTATAGGCGGCAAGCTCGGCGGCGGCCTGTCTGCCGGTTTCCTCGTTTTTGGCGATTGCTTCGGCAAGCTGTCTTTTCAGTTCCTCATTGTCCCCGGCGGCCGTTTGAAGCCCTAAAAGCTGTTCGTCCCGCTCGTTCAAGCTTTTTTCAAGCTGCCCCTTTTCCGTCTCGGCCTCAGCAAGCTTTTCCTTGGGAACATAGTCATTGAGGGCCTCGGTGTGCAAGCCCAAAACCTTTTCCGCTTGTTCATCTGTAAGCCCAAGCGCGGTTAATGCGTCTTTTAACATGGCCGTATCTCCTTTTTTTATTTGTTTGCAATAAAAAAAGACCGCGCGGGTTATGCGCAATCTTTTGATTAATATTAAAAATTATCTTGCTTGTTTACATAATTATATGGCTTGCTCCACTTCGACTATCAAAGCGGCTATATCCTTTCGCCGTATTTCCGTAGTGTCTATATCGCCGTCCGCCGATACGATTTCGGCCATATATGAATCATCGTCCAGCACTTCCAAGATGCGGCCTACCTCACCTGTTTTAAGTTTTATCTTTGCATATTCCTTAATCATCTCTGCGTCCTCCTTTTTTCTTATCAACATAAGCGTTAATCAACCGCATTTCACCGTTATTCTTATCGTCTATCCACGCTGTTAAAACATTGGCGGTCTTTCTGTTCTCTCCTTTTAGGGACATAATAACTTCATATCGCATACCATGTCCCAAATCGCCTTTTTCTTTCGCTTCATAATTTGGCAGATTATTACGAATGTTATTTATTAACATATCTGCATTATCAACTTTATAGCCCAAAGCCCGGTAAAACGCAGTCGCCTTGTCATAATCTGCTGTGTAATCAAGAACATATCTTGTAAACTTTTCCGTAGGTATAACCGCCTCATCATATCGCGGCAGTAGATTCATGGTTTCACGCCCTGAATCCATTATACTATTATTCCCCTGCTCATGCAAGTCATTTTCTAAATCTTCATCGTTGCCGGGAATATAGTGATTGTCACTATCATCTTCAGCAACATCTATTACCCAAAAACACCGGCAGTTGATATCGTCAGCAGCCGCGCCAATCATCCCCGGCCCGAAGCCGCTGTTGCCGTTGGGAAGGATAAAATCTTGATTATACGGTACTTTAACGCCGTGCATCGACGCATGGTTGCTCCTTACACATTCATCCTTGGCGGTAATCCATTCCTTGGTCATGTTCACGCCTTGAACCCTGTCAAGCCGGTCTTTTCTGGCTTCTGAAAAGACCCTGTAGCATTCGGTGCGTACAATACGGACTGCGCCTGGTACGTCCTTACCCATCGTATCATTGAGCCGCTGGGCCATCTGCGCGTAGGTTTCGCCGTTATGCAGCCCTTGTACAATGGTCTCCCGGATTTTTTGGGCGGCGAAGTCACGGTTGATTTCCATCCGCTCCGTCCATTTTAACCCGGAAATATCGTTGGTCAAAGCCCGTTTTATTTCATCCACGCGGATAATGCCGATCAGGGATTTACCGCCCAAAGCCTTGCCTACCGCTTGACCCGTTCCATTAAAGCCGTTTATATAAGCGGTTTTTATAGCGGACGTTATTTCCTTTGTGTTATCGGTATAGAGATTGACCACTATGCCCTTGAAAGACTCCTGTGCTTTATGCAGACGGCCATACCTCGTTAATTCGTCATAAGTAAGCTGCCCGTCATCTTCATAACGCTCAAATAAATCCCCAAGAACCTTTTTTAGGTCAATAAGCCGCCCTTGATAGTTACGTAAAATCTGCCGCTCGGCTTTTTCCTCCATGCTTTCAAAACCATCAAAAAGCCTTTCCTGTTCGCGCCGTATATCACTCATGGATATCAATGCCCGTTAAATCAATATTATCCGGGTTTTGCGCTAAGTCTACCGTTGCTCTTGCATAAGCCTTTCGCTGTTCCAACAGCTTCTGGTACTCATGCCCGGTATTTTCAATAAGTGGGTACAGGGAGACAATGGTCTCATCGCTGATCATATCGCGGGAATCCTTGAGCATATCAACGATTTCTTTATTGTTCTGCACCATGTTTTTGCGGAAAAAGGCCTTTATATCAATATTGTCACCGGATAGATTAAACTCCATTCGGATATATTTTGTCGCAAACCATAAAAGCCTTTTTACAGACCGCCTGAATTTCCGCTCCATCATAGAGGCTTTCAGGTCAAGGGATGTATATAGGAATTCCAGTGACGCGCCAGACGGCGAGTTGCCGAAGCGGTCAGTTTTGACGTTTACGCCCTGCCCGAATATAAAGATGTTTTCCTCAAGTCGGTCAAGAAGTTCTCTTTTAGATTCGTAGGGGATGTTGAATTCCAGCTTATCCACCCCGGAATGATTATCGGGCCTAAGCTTTATGGTTTTGAAATACCGTAAATTCTCCTTGAATGAGCTTAATTCCGTGGCTTCATAACCCTTTAAAATAAGGATAGTTTCCTGCACCTCAGCGTTATTGTTGGCAAAGTCGGAAATGCTCCGGTCATACTCGTCAATAAGGCTCTTGGTGACTTCAAGGTCATTTGTGCGGAAGGAATTGTTGGGGAACTCTATAAACGGCACCTTTCCCCAACCCTGAGCGGTATTGTTGCGCTTATAATGGGGAGCAGGGTTATCCGTTTCTGTATTGTCCAATTCAAAACCGCCGTCCCCGCCTTCAATATAGATGGTTACATTATCCCTTGTCCACCATTCTACCCGATTACGCCCGGCTCCGTCAATCTCAACAGGATAAAACCTTAAAACACCTTCTAAATTCTGTTGAGTGGCGGAATCATAAACCGGGATAATCTGTTCGGCAGGGGCTATGGTATATTTGAAATAGCCGTTTTTATCAATACAAACATGGAGCCACTCCGTCCCCTTGTTACTGGCGTTTGTGGCGATATCGGCAACGGTATCGTCCCATTCGTCCCCAAGCAAAAGTTCAATCTTTTCTGAAAATGCCTTTTTATGACTTTCATCGGTATTCTCAACGGAAAACACCATAGGCTTGCCCACAAGGTACGACACCTTTTGGTCAACAAGCAGCTTGTGCCAGTTATTCACAAGCTTATGATTTTCCTTTATATCATCCTGCTGTTTATCACCATTATTATCATAAAAATACATCTTACGGTCAACAATATCGGATTTACTCCTATAATAGCGCATACCCTCCGACATAGCCCCGGTATCATGAGCGGATATCAGTTCATTGATAATTTCAGAATCAATTTGCATATCGTTGGCCCGGATTCGGGATTGAATGGCCTCCATATTACCGCCCATTATTACACCGCCCTACCTCATTAAGAATTCAATCTCAGCCGCCGCGCCAATGTTTTCCGCTATGCCGGTCAGCCCATCGGCGGCATCGTCATGCTTATTCCCGCCCTTGGCCTTATAGGTTATAAGGGCCTTGTAAAACTCCGGCCAGCGGTTATTCCAATTCACAGGAAGATATATCCGTTCCATAACATAGCTGCTGTTGGAAAGGATACGGGCCTGTTTGTTTTTGCTTTGGTGGAATGTTCGGATGACGGTTCTTTTACTTCTGTACTCGTTCCATATAATCCGTTCCACATTCCGGGCAAAGCCCGTGCCACCGCTGTTACTTTCGATATAAGCCATGTTTACATTGTCGTCATGGAGCATCTTAGCAAGCAAAGGCTCTGTTACCGCCATTGGTTTATCAGTGAAAAGAACGTTTATTACATACGCCTCGCCCTGATATTCAATGGCGTTTATCGAACAAAGGAAATCCTTCCCCGTGTCAGCCGTGTCGGTGTAATTAAGGACGCGCTCATACAATAATCGTCCATGGGCGTCCTTGGGCAGCTCGGTATAGGTTTTTATCGTGGTGTAAAGCTTACCCTGCACGTCAACCGGCTCCTGTTGATAGTTGGCTTCGGCTATATCCGGGGACATGATACGTTTTTTCTTCATGTATGATTTATAGCTTAATAAATCCGGACAAAGCATGGAATTGGTTTCGGGGTTATAGGCCCTCATTTTCAACTCGTACCAGTCCGGTGCGTCCTCGCTGTCTAAAATCCTGCCGCAAATGTCTTTGGTTGACCAGCGCGTCATATTTACAATTTGTATCGCGCCTTCTTCAAGACGGGACAGGAAAGTATCGCCGTACCACATCCATTGTTTTTCAAGGGCGCTGTCGTTATAGGCTTCCTCAGCGTTTTTCACCGGGTCGTCAATGATTCCGATATTGCAACCGATACCCGTTATCGTGCCGCCGAAACCTGTTCCCAAGTAATTAAAAAAAGAACCTTCCAATGCCCATATCTGTTTCGCGCCGTCCCCGTCTTTGATTTTTGTGCCGGGGAAGATATCGGAAAATATGGTTAGGTTCTTATCTATTTTTGTTGCATCAATGCCATCACGCACCATTGTTGAAAAGCGCGTGGACAGGATATCGTTGTATGAAACGGTGATAACCTTGTTTTCTTTGCTTTTTCCCAGCATCCATTCTGTAAACATTGTCAGTATGTATGACTTGCCGTGCCTTGGCGGAATGTTTAGCATTAATTGCTTGCAAACGATATAATCGTCATTGCCGGAAAATATATCGGCTATTTCTTCTTGCGAATAAATCTGCCAAGGCGATTCAGGCGTATGTTTTATTATACGCCCTTCATATAAAGCTTGAAGGGTAGTAGCTATCTCAACCAAATGGAGGCGGCTATCCTTGAAAAACTTAGGATTCCGCTGCTTGCAATATTCCCAGAAATTTTCGCGTGCAATTTTGTTTTTGTCCATGCCGGGATTTTGACTGTTATGTAAATGCTCTTTAAACTCCGTAAAAATACTGCTCATCCGAAAAACCTCTCCCGGCTCAAAATCCCTACTGCTGTAAAATGGTCTCTTTTCAAGGTTTCGCGGCAAATGTTATAATTGATGCACCCCCGGGTTTTCCTCTTGTATTCTCGGTAATAATCCCTCCGGTCTTTATTTGCCTCTTTACGGCGGGATGCTTCCGGTTTATAATGAGGGAGAGAGTTTAAGTGTTTGGAGATGCTGACGGTGGAAACTCCTATTAAGCCGCTTATCTGCGCTATGTTTTTACCTTGTTCAAAATATAAGGATTCGGCCTGATGTTTCCAGTCGTTAGAATTCATTATACGTCTCCCCCAAGGTTAATGATTTTGTGGACATTACAAAGGCATAAAAAGGCACCCGCACTAGCGGAGGAACACCCCGGCGCGGCTTGCCGTTTATTAGGCGTTTAGACGGCGTTTAGATTTGTTTAGTAAATCTTTCCTGTATCTTATTACCCCCAAAGGCAAAACACGCTTATTTAATGCGCTACGGTGGTCTAACCGGCTCCGGCTTCTTGGGTCACCTCATCCGCAATTTTTATCATCACGGCAACAACCTCAGGATATTTATCCTGTATCTCTTTAAACATCCGGTCTTTCAGCATATTCATAGCCGCCCTGACCGCCCCGGCCTCTTTTCGCGACATCATTTTTAACCGTTCGTTTAACACTTGGGCCTTTTGAAGCTTTGAAATAGCTTCATAAGTCTTTAATTTCTTATCAACGGGAACATCCTCACTTATCAGATGTTCCATAAGCATCTGCGATACCAAGGCGTTGTTGGCTTCATGGAGTTCCGTTGTGGGCCGTTCGGCATTATCCTCAGATAATAATTGAGCATATTCCTTCGCCATGCGAACATTTTCAAACCGTTTTAAGAAAGGTTCCCCGAAACGATGAACGCTGGATTTGCTGACATCATGCCCCAAGTTTTTTAGGTGGTCGGACATCTGCTGATATGTAAAGCCCTCCAGAAGCTTGTTTTCCACATCCCGGCGAAGCTGTTCGGGTAGCTTGGTGACTTTCCCGTGGCCACGATTTTTAGACATATCAATCACCCATCAGCGCAATACCGTCAGCGGTTTCCGTACCTTCCAAAACGTCAATGCCCTTGGGCGTTATATGGGCAATGTCCCGGTTTATTTTGAGGACTTCATTTTTTGCGTTAACTATCCTGACAAGTCCCTTTCCTTCAAGATATGAACAAAGGCTAGTAGCTTCGTTCCCGTCCAAGACATGGCCCTGCTGCTTTAAAGCGGCCCTTATCAATTCCGTGCTTGCTCCTTTGGGATAGGCCTGTTGGCATATCTCCAGCACCATACCCCTTAAAACCTGATTGTTCATAACATCGGTAAATTTACTCATGAAACAATACCCCCATATCGGTAATGTTGCCTTCGGCAAGATTTATCCCCGCCGGAGTAAGCTGTATAAAGGAATTCCAGTAGTCATCTTCATTGTATACTACATGGATAAATTCCTTTTTCGGCCCGGTCAGGTAGTTTATCGCCCGTTTAATGTCATCCTTAGAATAATATCCTTTATACCGAAGCAGTGAATTTACGCTTACAATACGGACGGGGTCAACATAACAGTCATAAAGCCGCTTTATGATTTCCCCGCGAAGCTCTTTGGCTTTCGCTAAATCCAGTTTATCCATTATGAACCACCGCCTTTTCTGTTCTCCTCAACAGTTCTGAGCCGGAACTCCATTTGTAAGAATGCTTTTTTTATCTCGTCCATTGTGTCAGATATTTTTTCGATGGAGCCGCTGAACCCGTCAATTGTTTTCATAAGGTTGGATTCCCGCCGCTCGGCTGAATCAAGTATGATTTTTTCACGCCGTTCAGATTCCTGGCGCATCAGTTCCTCGCGCCGTGTACCCTCGGCAAGAACGATTTTTTCGCGCTCTTTGAATGTCTCTATCAAATCCGCAATCTGTTTATCCCGGCATTTATCGCGTTTGAGAAAATACCATGCAAACATAAGCAATAATGCCGGGGTCATTCCTATTTCCAACGCTGTTGAGATAAACGATGTAAGCTCCATTGACTGCCACCCCTATGTTTTATTGATTTACTAAAATCGTTCCGGTGTCCCCATCCCAGCCAACGGTCAACCCCGCAAGTTCCAACAATGCCCGGATGGGTACTTCCTTATTGCCAAAAACCTTTGAAAGTCCGTGCAAATTTATTATGTACCGACCGTTTTGATTTTCGGCTTCGATTATGTATTTTACATTGCGGTATTTTATGTTCACATAACCGGGATAAACATTTTCATTTTTATATTTCGTTTCCACATTGAAATATTTGAACACACCTTTGGCGATAGCCTGAGCCATTTCCAGCCGTTTATCTCTTAATATATCAATGTCCGGTTTATTGGGCGGCGCGTCAAGGAATGCAAGTTCAATCAATATAGCCGGGCAGTTCGTACTCCTGATAACCCCGAAGCGGTTTGTAAGTTCTGTCCGCCTGTCACGTAAAGCCATAGCACAAGCATATGTTTTCTGTACAGCCAACGCGAATTTCTTCGCGTTTTCGTTCCAGTAAAAAGTTTCCGCTCCCGTGCCCCCTCCGGCGTTGGCGTGTATGCTTATGAAATAATCTGCGCCCCACTGGTTTGACATTTGAACACGTGTATTTATTGACGAATTATTATCATGACCCAAGTTAGTTTTCCGTGTTGGGCGGCTAAGCTTAATGTCAAAAAACTCAGCCAGAATTTGACCCAGATAAAAAGCCACGTCAAAGTTAACATCTTGTTCACGCATACCGTTTCCGATTGCGCCGGTGTTAAAACCGCTGTCATTATGCCCAGCATCTATGAAGATTTTAATTTTGCTCATATCTAAGCCCACCCTAAGCGAATAAAATTCTTCCTATGGCAGTAATCCGACCATGATTCTTTTCTGTAGCATCCACCATAAACATATCTTTGTGAAAATTCAAACTGTGCGGAGTTTGGTATAATCCCTCGTGCCTCATTGCGTTCCGGTTGAGCATATATATTAATGCTTTTTAACTCTTTCAACCGTTGTATCCTGTAATCTGCGTTTGCTATGTCTTTTGTAACGAGTAAATATATAAATAAACGATAAGGCTTTATACCTCTCTGCCCAAGAAGAGCAGCGGCGTTAAAAATCGCATCAAGTTGTTCTGTCCGGTCACAACTGAATCGGATGTATTTAATCCATTTTAAATTAACTATAATATCGGCAATCTGTTCATTAACAAGCCTTGCATCCATACCTTGATTGAGGTCTATCTTATAACACGTTCTGCATAGCTCCGCAAGTTGTTCAATACCGTGTTCACATGCCAGAATGTTATTATCTAAAAGAACGAGTTTATTTGTGTCATTACGCACAATGCTTCGCCAATCCCCATAAGGCGTTATATCACCTTCTTTCTCAGGTACAACACACCAGCCGCATTTGTTGGGACATCCTCGCGTTATGTAGCCAATGGCATAATCACACTTTGGATATATTGAGTAGTCAGGATAAAAAACGTCTATTTCTGCGGGTAATTCGTTATATTGCCCGTAACCGGTACCGCCTTTGATTGTATTTTCAGGCAGATAAGGGTTTTCAGGTGTGAAGTCAAAAACTTTACTTGAATACACTGCCCCGTATGCTTTATTATTTATCGCATTCCACCATTCAACAGCATCTCCCCGTGCTTTATGGAATGCGGATATTTTCATTAGTGCAAGGTTAGGGAACGATTTACCCGGCATATGGTCTCGTTCAGCATCATGCAGCCCGATTATCATTTGTCGTCCCTCCTGATACCGCATCAAATAAAAAGATGCTGATAATTTAACCTATCAACATCTTACCACATGAATTATTCAAATAGTTTTGACAATGTCACTAAGATTGTTTCTACACTAACTCAAATATGGACATTTGCCTTTCATCTAGTTCGGTTGTTTTCCCATGCCCCGAAAGGATACGTCTTATATGCCTTTCCGTATAGCCATATTTCTTAGCCAATTGATAATAATTATAACCGTTGAAGTCAGCGTTAATCAAGAGCTTTATTTTGTCCAAGGCATTTCTTTTCAACGTGGGGAAGTATACACATATGTCACCCAATACCTTGATGATAATTCCGGCTTTTTCCGAACCAAGGATTAGAGTAAGCTCGGGGTATTCAACCGCGACATCTTTACAGCCCCGCCTAAACCTTACAGACCTCCCGCCGAATTCCTGTTCCAGCTTGATAATATCATCCAATTCCAAAAATTCAGAAAGGCGATCATATGGCTCCCCTAAATCGTTTTTAGTAATTATATCATCTATTTTCAAGAGAGTCACCGCCTTTCGTTTTTTTAATGATTAAATATAGAACCGATGACAGCCGTGGTCAAATAGCGGTGTCAGAGCCGTTTCATGCCAGCCACCCTCAGCCCCTCGAATAGCCCGGAACCATAAAGCCCCTTGGGAGTAATCCTCACCATCCAAGGCTCTTAGAACCGCCTCCCTCGTCCCCTCTGAAACAACAGCCCTCTCAAAGGCCCCGTTCCGTGTAGGCTCAAACTGCCGTTCCGCGAACACAACCTCCGTGACAGTGTTGACATTTTGAAAACTCCGGTGTGCGCTGTACATCCGGTTCATGATTACATTCACAACAAGGATGCGCCCTTTCATATCCTCGCCACCGGCTTCGGCTTGTGTTATCCGTTCTAAAATTTCAAGATCGGGTTTTGGAATAGGCGGCTTGTCTTTTACCAGAATTGTACGGGTATCGCCGTCCCAATCGACGGATAAATCAAGAAGCTCCAACGCGCTACGAATGGGAAATTGTATGTTTCCGAACATACTTGTTAATTCGTTGATTTTAGCCGCGAAACGCCCGTTTCTGTTTTCCGCCTGGATTATATCTGTGCGGCCTTTATACTGCATTTTTATTGTATCCAAAGATATTCCCCCTTAAAAACAAGGACGGCTGCCGCCCTGTCATATATTTAAAATTTGACACTTATAACGAAAAGTGTTAAAATCGCTTTAGCGATTTTTTGAAAACCCTAAGTCGCGCACGGCAAGCTGTCAGCGGTTTTTTGATTTGCCTTTTCCCGTGATATCATTGCCTTTAAGCCCTCAATGGCATCCGAAGCCTTTTTAGACGTTAACCATGTAATGTCGCTACATCCGTATTTACCTTCAAGCCACGCACTCAGCTTTTTCCGATTGAGATTGTTATTTTCATCCACCCAACCATAGTTCTTGGCAAGCCCCTCAATGTATTTCTGTTGCTTGTTGCTTATCATATGGATGGCGTTTTGCGTTTTTCCGATAAGAGCGTCAATAATTGTCATGGCGTCCCGCTTGCTTAATTCCTTAATACTGGATTTCCCCACAAGCGAAAATATGTAGGCATGGAGCATCTCGTTGTCCAGTCCTTTTTCTGCGGCCAGTTTGAATATCTTACCCCTTTGGGCATCCGACAATTTATTCACAGG
>Ga0136643_10001930_pt1 | contig 26236 bp, 21 predicted proteins | sample TergutLab28metaG_FD_96883 | JGI IMG/M metagenome (GOLD analysis project Ga0136643, IMG submission 96883) | Labiotermes labralis P1 segment gut microbial communities from Petit-Saut dam, French Guiana - Lab288 P1 (version 3) (version 3) | ecosystem: Host-associated > Arthropoda: Insects >... | reverse complement strand
CCTTGCTTCTCCGTGTTTTTTTGTTCGCGCACAGAAGACAGAGGGGGGGGGGGGGGGGGGGGGCGACAGAGAGAAAGGGGGGGGGGGGGGGGGAGGAGGAAGAAGAAAAGGGGGTTACAGCTGAACACCAATAACAACATATCACGCCCTCCCTCGTCAGTGATACGTTGCTAAATTTTAAGGGATGAACCTTACAGTAAAAGACAATTTCCAAGTAATACAATCACGCATTCGCTTCGTGGCACGTCGCTGAATTTGGACGGCCGAACTTCATATAATGAGCCTTTCCAAACAAGAAGCATCTGGCAACTGCATACTGAAGTCACGGAGCAAAGAGATTCTTGAGCATTTGGCATTCGCTCAACTGGTCAACAAATTCACCCTCCCTTTTATGAAATCCAAAGTTTCTTTACCGTCTTCGTAAAATCCCGCAACTGGACCCTAACCTGAGCCAGCTAAATCCAATCGACTCCAAATTTCTAAAAGATCAGATCCGTGCTCTTCTGGGATATTACACAGCGTAGAGTGGTAAATCCGTACCGACGTTTCGGGACAACCTATCGGTCCCATGTCCAGATGTCCAAGAAGAAAGATTGCCTAATATTACTCTCCCACCTGACACTTCCATCTCCCAAGTTGTCACTTGCTGTCAGGTTTCCACATTTATCTTTCGTGTTATGTGCCCCGCACACCCCGCTCGCCGTAATTCCTGGTAAACATCACAAATTAAAAAGATCATTACGTCATTTTCTAGATCTTCTTGCTACTTTCTCCTGAGGTCCAAATGCTCTGAGCAACTGTGATCTTCCCGTATGCTGGGCCCTATCCGAATAAAACCATTAATAGCTGGCTTTTCGATCAGAACCACGTTCCTACCACAGCACAAGAAAAGATTCTCGAGGTTGAAGGCCTGTCGTCCCCTCAGGATGTGAATTTGACAAGACGCTGACGAAAGAACAGGGGGGAACCGCAATGACTGCATGCACCATGACAGCAGGGGCCACGCCATTTTAACATGCCAGCTACTGGAATTCTATTTTTATTCGCGCCCATACTGCTTCCCCTGTGCGCGTTGTAAACACAACAAACCATTCCTACGCAAATACCATAATGTTAGACACACAGAGTAACGTAAACCGGAAATTTCTACACAGTTTATTGATGAAAACTCCATTACTTGAGAATTACGGATTATACACTTCATTCTACACTTTGCTGAGTCTCCGAAGCATTTTTCCGAATAACTGCCAACACCAGGTTATAGATTATTATACACTTACAGTATTATTATGGCCACTCGGAGTAACAATAACTAAGATTACAGACTGTCAGCAGGTTCTTCCGAAACACTGGAACACATTTACCAAAACTACATGGTATCACAATCCATTACACTGCAATCTTTATATTCACCGCCGTTAGAATCTCCAGAATTACAATCATCAGTTTTAATTTACTTCATCGTCTCACCGGGCACAGCGGTGTAGCCATAACGTCTCGGACCTGTACTCGGGAGAAACCTGGTTCCAAGTCTCTAACAGAATATCGCCTATATGGTACAGTAAGGATCTGTCATATGCCAACGGCATCTTTAGGAGAACTAAATTCAACACCAGCGGTGCTATTGATAGGTTAAAGTTGGCCTAAATAGGAAACAAACATTTCTGCTGTGGTCTCTGGAATACGACGGCGCGCTGTAAGGCGTCCCTGCTGCTTTCATGGCAGGTACGCACCTACCAGCCTGCAATACGTCACCTTAATCCTGGAGAATGGAACGTGAAACCTCGCTTCTAACATCCTTCCGCCGTAATGAAGTGTACAGTTCAACAACCAGATCACGTCCCTCGCATGAGACCAAACTTTGTGGTATGTATGCTTCTCGCATGACATCTGTTTATTGGTCCCGTTTCTGTTGGGAAACGCTTAAATCTGAAAATCAACGGGTGTGTTACTCGCCACACACTTAGCTAGAATCGTTCACCAGTAACTGGAGTGACCTCGTAATTATTTCTTATTTTACATTTTAAGAAATCGTAACAATGAGAGAAGCAGTAGGTTTTTCGAAGATATTCCTTCACTGTAGAGAACTTTACATGTTCCTTGCCGGAAACGTCAGTTGTAGATATATGTCTACAGAATGGAAATTTCTGTCATCGCTTCACAATCATTCACCCTGTTTTAAAACTAAGACACAATGGTTCATTCTTGCCATTAACAAGCGCACATTGGATCTTGTCGTAAGCCAATTAAAATCCTCACCCAACATTCACTCCAACAAACTGACGGAGTAGGTGTGAGGTTAAAAGAAACAACGATATTCGAAGGGTCGGGGAAGGGGTAGGAAGAGAGAGAAGAAAGAACTTAGACACAGGGACAGAAAATAACCCGCCATCTAACTAACTCCAGGGAGCACAGTTCTTCCTAAGAAGCTAAAACATCCTCAGCTATTCGAGAAGCTCCCCGCATTTCATGGAACCCGAAGATTCATTTCCGCATTCACAAGCGCCCACCACCTGCCCCCGCCCTGAGCCACCAGAACGAAAATTAAATTTACTATCACAGTAAAAATTAGAATTCCCTCAGCAATTTAGATGGAAATTGTCGTGCTACAAAGAGGCAATTATCCACACCACCAACATTCCAGCATCGTAACGTTGCCAACAGTTTGCAGCAAAGCCATCCTAATTTCAGATTAAAAATAGCTTATACATGCAATGTGTCACTTTATGTTCCTCTAATTACGCTCAGACGCCATGGAATGGAAAAACCAAGTCACAGCAAATGTTGCTGTCAAACCAGAAATGAACCCACTGTCGAGTTTTTCACACCACGCGTCCACTTGGTTCTACGCAGCTCTCGAACCTAACCCCAACCCTACTGTACGCCTAATTTCCTCATTTTTAAGGACAGAAAAGCTTATGTGAATATCATGCGTCTTCATCCCCAACTAAATCTTCAACTGACGGATTTTTAATAAGCCTGCAAAAACAGACTACCTTTGGAGGCTGTTGCGGTGGCGATGACCGCCACGGAAGAGTGACGTGATATTGGAAACGAAGGACACAAAGAGCTGTTGTGAGACCGAACAGCATGACAACAGTACAATTTGCGGTCGCACATTAACTCCACTGAATGGAGACAGTCGCTAAATTTGTCAAGACATTTCCTGCCTTTACTTTCAATATCACATTCAGAAAACCCCGCCCCTGTACCCTTATTTTGCACGAGCTGAATACAGTCCATCCCCTCACATACGCACCATTACTTCAAGATCAATTTTCATGGTACTTACTCCTCGGTTTACCTTCACGTTTCTAAATAAAGTAAATGCAATATGGACAGATGGTAATTTTAAGCTGGTATTCATTCCAGGCACACACTCCACACTCCGTAATGTGTACCTTTACTGAGATATCATGGCAGTGGGGCCCACGTGGAGGCCCCGCCCAACGAGAACCGCAAAGTGTTTTCCTAGGGCAATGGTCGTCTTCCTATGCACAGAACTAGTAGAGATTCACCCCTACGCCCCTACACACTATACACATACCCAGCAGACTGATTTAGGACTAACGCTTTAGAGTGGAACCCATGAGATTTATGGAGACACAGTGCACGATAATATCGTGTAACACCATAAACTATACCGTGACAGTTTCCTCAGGAATATCTACATACGTAATATTTATTAACCTCGCCTAATGTTCTTCAACGCCAAGTTCAAGCCCCGTAGTTAAAGTACCACCGTTAAGCAATATAAAAATCAATATACGAGTATACACTCATTGCGGGTTCGTACTTCGTGGTTTCGCAAATTCGCGTGGTCGCCCCAGGAATAAAATACATTACTCGGAACCTTCAATGGTTGGGAGTATCAAAATGTTTTGACACCTCGGACAGGTCTTCGATCCCAACCAAATGATGTTCAAGGAGATGAAGGGCAACAAGAAGCAGCTCCCATCACACTAAGACAATCCTGAAACACTTGTCTGTTGGGAGACGATCAATTATTGGTAGTTTCGCTTTTCGTGGGGGTTGTTGGAAACTAACCCCCGCGAAAAAGCGTGGGATGTGTGTACTCCTATACGTCGACAGCGCGAACTTTACTTCCACATCTTACTAATGGTCGAATAAATAAAGTTATATAAACTTCTGGCACTGAACTTGAAACAAAATGCCACCGCCTGTCTGTTCGTTAATTCCACTGACGCATTTGCACTGTCACCGTGAATATGTGCGGTGTGCGCCATTAAGTCCGGGCTGCTCTGTGAAAATGGCAGCCTTTGGAAATGAAGCTGTCAAAGGGACCGTTCTTTCCTTCTTCAATCAATCAAGCATATCCCCACTATTACCCGAACAACACAATCTCAGTAATCGTTTGTTATTCCACTGACAGTTGGGAGGGTGGGCCTGCATGGACTGACTGGACGATCGTTTCCACGTCATCATGGAGACACCATTCCAGGGGCTGTCGCCAAAGAAGACAAGGATGGATGTCGGATACGTCTGGCTAAGTTTCCTTACACGGGATTCTAAGAAAAGTTTATTTCAGATTTCCTGTCATTAAAACAGCCATTTAAAAATGGCAGAATGGGCGAGGAGGAGGGATAACTACGCCTATGTCTGGAGTTCGACTGTCCCTTGTTCGTATGAAAATCTATAAATTCCCTAAGTGCAATACGCGTTTTGCTTACCCCACCCTCTTTATTTCCGACTACACTACGTGAATTTCGGATTAGTACGCACTGCTTTCCGCATGCGGCTCTTAGTCCCTCTCTGAGTTACGACATTCTGCCCAGGTTTGCAGCATCTGTTCTTCAGAGTTCAGTAAGACACGCAGCAACCCCGCGGGGGAACTCCACGAATGTACAGTCAGTCTACAGCTAATAATTTATGTACAACGCTCATACATGTTTGTACTACTCATCACCTTCCTTGTTCTGCTGGCCCTAAATCAGACGATTACATGTCATGTTCTGCTCGTTAACTATCAGTTCAGCAACGGGGTTACCAGGTGCATTCAATTACCATCAATGTTTACATCAGCTGTTGGCAGAACAACGAATTCAATATACAGAAGTGCGAAGCGGGACGCATGCAAATCAACTACTTTCAATCTGAGACGACTCCTCCATTATAAAGACGATCGTTCGGTTTTCGCGCAACACTCAGAAAGCAAGCATTATGTTACAGAAGTACACAGCGAAACCCGGTCATTAGGAGTTTTATAAATATTGCAACGTAGCTAAATAATAAAGCAATTCAGGCGTCACGTCAATCCGCCTTTCAGACAGGGTGCGAGTACTCTGAAACGGAAAAAACGCTGCTACGCGTCATCTTCCATCTGTAATTAAGGTGCAACTAAAATTGTGTTATCTTCCATAGGCGATTCCCCACAAACCTCTTCGTTGGGTCTGGGATCCGATCACGTGCATGACACCAGCCTTTCGAATGCCTTTAATTGACGTCTACTCATGATGCATGCGTTTAATGACAATGTATTAGCAGGATGTACGTTCTTAAAGAGTCTCATGGGCAATCGTAATTGAACATGTGGGCCTTAAATTGTAGCAGCTGTAACACGAAACATGTTACATACAACTAGCACGCCCTGTACTGTCGTCTACTGTTTCTGTGTGGCGATGATTTCCAGCATGTGGTTCTAAGGCCGCAAGAGGTTGGGTGTAGGGCGACCGACAGACATTAAGGTTGAGTGCCGAAGACACTTTCCACAATGCACACATATACATCAATCTTTATGGAAGCCATTCATTATATCTTCCTTTATAAGATTTTTGTACTGACATGCCTGCTTATGGCCTGAGAAAGGGCCGAAACATGTAGCATACAAGTAGAGGCGACACCTGAATTAAAATAAACCTGTGTTGTGTTCGAAGTTTATTTAGCACACTATACATAATTAAGCCTGCTCGAGGTTTGAACACGGGTACAAATTATAAGACATCTGCATGGAATCCCAAATACTCACACACACAGTACCTTACAGAAAAAACTGTCACTTCAGAAATTTGTGATTATCAATACACCAACGATAACGTAGAGGTGTGCTCCGATTAACATGTGTTTATTTTTTCCAAATGAGCCACTTTTTTTTTTTTTTTCTTGCTGGCCTCGATGTCCCATGCAAGGCTGCGAAAAACATTGTTGTTGCAGAGCTTACTACAACAAAGACACGAAACTGTAGATATTCAAATCAAATTTCTTTCCTATTTTATTTACTCATGCCTTATGAAACGGTGCAGTCAATAGCTCAGACTACACACAGTCATTCGACCGCTAGGGAAGACTGGAGAACAGTAGAATAAAAACGATTTGTCCGGAAGCGAACGTGAAATTCTGTGGTACTACCGTGGCATACGCCTGGCGCGACTGACACGAACCACGAAAATCCCAAAGGCAGGCGGGCCAAATTCAAACCTGGGACCTCCAGCACACGAAACGGGAGGGCTAAGCACTCAACCATGACGTTCGGTGAAAAACATTCAAACGAATGACAGACAAGTAAGACGAAGGCGTTGAACCTTCCGGTTTTCAAGATGCACTAAGTTTCGTTGCCAGCTGAACAAACTACGCACTCAAGAATATCGGAGAGTTGCTAACTGGCTCCTCAACAGACACAAAAAATCTCTCATATTTCTGTGGCAGGTGGCTGCACTGACTGCGAACAGCACACCACTGCCTGTCAGTACAGGACATCCCTAGCAGCAGTTACCTGTGAATTAGGAAGTCTAATGATTCGTGACAAACCTACAAATCGGACTCCCAGGCAGGTTCCGTTAGCCTTTTTTCTTGTTAGAGGGCGTATCTAACATCCGATGTCGGACTTAATGGCTCCAACCTTCGGAAAAAAAGTACTTGTTAGCCCAGCGCCTACTTTGAGAGTGTATCATATATGGAAGAAAGGTGTGGCGATTTGTAAGTGTTCTTTGAACAAAACATATATCTAAACGAAAAAGTGGACGACGTTTGTCGTCTATCTGCGAACGTTGTATCCCCGAAACTTGAGAAGGGATTTCAGTGAAATTTGGTATACGCCAACACTGTCGGCAAAATCTAATTTGTTTCGTAACAAAACAACAAACTCAATCTAACGTCAAGTAAAATAACACTTTATAAACTTTTTTTCCATAACCGTTCATCGTACCAAAATTTCACATATTACATGAATTGGAGTCATTACGACCTACAATTTTTTTTTTGAAACTTAAAGCTGCTGCGGTGTACATTCGAAGAAACAGGATAAAAAATCTGTAAATGCTGGCTTTGAAACAGCAAGTCTAGAGATATGCCTGAAAGAGCACATTGTTTCTGCAATACAAGAACATTTAGCCCAATGAGGTACACATCTTATTACAAATGGAAAATATATTCGCTCCAGTATGAAGTATCCGTTTCACACAGCCTACACAGACGACCATAGAAGCTGCTGATGCACTGCGGTGTTATTTATTTACAGTCCATACACTACGTCACGACGTTGTCAGTAGCTCAGGCCATGCACTGCCCAACGGCATGATTACTAAATAATGTACTGGAAAGGATGTGGAAGAAGTGGTTTTGGCCTAATATAACATAGTGGCCTAGCTTTTCATTTGAGGGACTGTAAAGTCATGCGTTCACCATTCCAGCATGCTTGTTACCCTTCTGTACGAAATATAGTACATTTGCTTGGTTCCGTGCCTAACATAATAATAATAATAATAATATAACGGTAACTGCCAGTAATTTGAATTTTAGCCACAATCGAAGAACGTGAATTCCATTTTCAGGTACACATAAACACGTTTCTAATTATTATTATTATTACGTTCATCCTTCTTTGCCTGGGGCTACTTCGATTAACCTCGGGCTGTCACGGTGGTGGCCCATTCAATATTAAATACATATCTTGTTACCTTATTAAACCACTTGCATTTAACTTTATCTCAACCTATACCTGTATCTATCATGTATATCCACAGATTTATTAATGCCGCTTTCATATTCTCTTATAAGCTAGCTCCTCATTAATGACTGTAATAAACACTGAGGCGGTAGAAAGACTGAAGCCTTAATGTGGAACTTCTGTGTAACACAGCCTACTGTCATGGCAGTCTACATATCAACCGCCCAAATTTGAATTGGACCTCACGAAAAAATATGCTCCGATGGGACTTTCCACTGTGAGATGGATTTCCCGTGTTGCAACTGAATTATTACCGACTCTACAGAAATTACGTGGGCCGGGTAGCTCAGTCGGTATAGCGACTGACTACGGGATGGACGGTTCGGGATCGAATCCCGGTGGGGACGAGATTTTCCGCCCGTCCAGACCGGCCCTGGAGCCCACCCAGCCTCCTATAAAATGGGTACCGGGTCTTTCCCGGGGGTAAAGTGCGGTCGGGGCGTGCTGCTAACCACTCACTCCTTCTAGTGCCGCGGCCATGGAAGAGTAGAGCTATGCCTCTACCCACCCTCTGGGCCATACCGGGCCCGTAACGGGATCACTTTACCTACAGAAATTACCTTGTCCTTAAAGTCAACCAGTTTTTACTGAGAGGGAACCGGGTGATTTGTTAACAGCGATAAAAAGTCTAATCACTCTGAATATGGAACGGGAGAGGAGAGTATTGAAGAGAACCGATACCGCGACATGACGGTATTACGGGTGCGGCCACGTAGCAAAACCAGCAAAATATGACCACTAAAGGTTACGATGACAAACCACCTGTCAATTCCAGCAATCCAGTTCCAGATTCAGCCGTCGGTTACGGTTGAACTTACGATTACTTAGTTCTCAGGCGTGAAACGAGTCTCAGATTTAAAACAAAAGGGCATACAGTCGACGGGAACCCCTAATTAAATTATGCGCAAAGGAAAACAACGAACAGCGATTTTCGTTGTCTGCATGGTCAAGTAGAGGGTGGAGAGGGACGAAACATGTATACACTGACTGCGAATAGTGAAGGTTTCGATAAAAATCAACTGCGCGTTCTACTTTTAAAAGGGAGTGTACGGACAATAAACATGAGCAATTACGTCACCACTCGTGTTGCCACATGTTACGAAACTTCTATGTACACCAGCAGACCACGTAGGCGTTACACTGTAACATGCTACAGCACAAAACAGAGACCCAGTAAGCTAACATTACCTGGCTTTTACTTTCATATATAGTGAGGTTTTCTTTCCTATTACGCAACCAACTTGGACTTAACCATGTTCACACATTAATACTTTCGAACATTTACGAAGAAATTCAAGAGTAAAACAAATACGGGGGAGCGCTTGCTGTCATTCGATTCGAGATATTTTGTCTTTCGATTTTCCGTCTAAAAACGTAAATACTGAAGTGTACAAGACTGTATTTTTACCTGTTTTTAAAAGTGAATAAAACTTGTACTCTCGTCCCCCGATAGAATGCCCACTGATAAACTTCATGATACGTATCATCCACAAGACAATATTCATGTGATCAGTTGGGAATAGGTCGGAATGTACATGTGTAACGCATGTGACCAAAAATTCACGCAAACTTTAGTCATAAAACCCGAAAATAAGTGATCACCTGAGAGATCTGGGTGTAGATGGAAGAATACTACACAGCATAGTAGTCACTGTACAATTGTAACGCCATGTGTAAAGAATAAGGGTTCTGCATTTTGTCCACACGGTGTTTTTATTTATCCCGTATTGTTACAATAAACAGCCATTATTTCACTATACAACTTTCATTGACTGGGAGTGCTCATGGAAGCACACTCTTCTCTGAGGTAGGAGCTTTGTATAATGAGATTGTGCACAAAAAAAAACACCAGAGAAACTCAAACGGTGAAACCAAATTCATCTGTCACAAACTGGAACACAATAAAGACACGACAAACGCGGCGTTTATAAGCAACCCATGAAGAAGATAGGACTGTGAAAGCAGCAGGACAGAATAATTAAAAGTTGGAGGGGGGGGGGCGGAAACCGTGCCCTTCCTCGGCCAATAATAAACAGACGATACACTTCATAATAACCATCGTGCGTTTAATCTACCTAGGTGCAGTTCTTAGGATTTTGAATTCACTTTGTCGGAGATGCACAAAGCTACGGCAGTGTAAGAGCAAAACAGAAGTGTGCTCAGATCAAGAAGTTGTTCCGTTACATGACATTTAAATTTAGAGAACATTCGAATTCCATGAAATAATGTGAAATGCCAACTTGAAGCACCAAGGTAATTTCATTGATTTATTCTCAGCTCTACATGTTTCGGGCGCATACGCCCATCATCAGGAGCACTAGATGTTGAGTTGCAGCATATGGTTTTCTGCACCGAGTTTGTGGATGGATGGTGGTCTTGAAAGCCGCTGCACAGCGGCTCTCAAGACAGCGCCCGAAACATGTAGAGCTAAGAATACATCAATAAAATTACCTTGGTGCATCAAGTTGGCATTCCACATTATTTCACGAGGAAGATGCACGGTCTAACAACCCTCAAATTCGAATTCCAATTAATTTCACAGTGCAATATCACAGAATTTGTGTTGCCTTCAAGACCCTTTAAACAGCTTAAGATTTAAGTTTTCTGGGATGTGACGCTGTGGAACTGGGCGAGTGTTCCTGACATTACGGGGCATCGTACTGCCTTCATGCAGGGCCGATTAAGAAAGAAATGCTTGACCAGCTCGACTCTGAAGGTGAAAGCTCTACGATCCTTCGAAACGTTGGGAACAGCTCCCCAAACTACAGAGTCACATCCCCGCCAGCGATCACCGTCACTGACCCTGTCATGAGAACCTCTAATCTCACGAACACAATTCCCTTTAGTAATGCCCCTGTAGCACTGGGCGATACGACCGTAAATTTCTGCACGCCGCCGACAAATGTGTGGAATTTTGACCTCAATGCGACGAATGGATTTGGGCTAGTCTAGTTGTCGCAGCTCGGTACCTTACGTTCCCCTCTGTAGGTCACTCGGTACACGCGACGAACCCACATCCTCATAAGATCATGCTTTCTATGGAGCTTAATTAACAGCCCTGAAGACACCCAGCAGAGCCTCGCATCACGTCTTCATTATATGTATTATCTAGAAGTCGTTTCATGGCCTCTTTCAAGTCTAGCTCCAAATGCAGCAGCTAATAACAAAACGGGTGCAAGTAAGCAGACACCAACGGCAGTTACGCCCCTTTTGAAATCTGCCATTCAAGAGCACGGCCGTCATGGTCTTAGCGCCTCTCCATAGCAACAGAGTGGTGAGAGTGACTATACATACAATAAATAAATGTGGCGCCGTTTATGTCTCTGCTTCTTGGATTACTTCAAGTTGCTTCACTAGTTATGTGGCGTCGAGTGACAAGACTATGATTAATGAACTGAGAACGGTTTTCAAGGAAGCAGTGGTCGTTGGGACCCATTGTCTGTTCTCCAGGCGGACGGAGAAAACTACGTGTACACAACCGGGAACGTAAACTGATGTAAATGGTAGCAAACATAACGTAACGTAACGTAACCTAAACTTATGGCAGAGAACCTCGACAACAGACGCATGGATTATCAAGCGTTTTCGTTTCTGCACTCTCCGACATCGACAACAGCAAATGCACCGGTCCCTTCTAACTCAACGCATATGATAGCTGTCATTGTTATATGAATGAGCCGTTCTCACTTCTCACTTCTCACCCTCATATATTCGTATTCACTAATGCAATCCGACCGGTCCACACTGAACCGTATGTTACAATGAAACACTTACCGGACTCAACTGTTTTTCCCTACCCTATTTTAGGCGGACCAAATTTACTGCCATTTCACAAGGGTACTAATTTACAATCGCCTGAGAAACTTCGTGATTTGCAGCCTTTATTAAATATATGTAATTCCGATCGCCAATTGAAGGACTGTAAGATGGCCGGAAAATATATACGCATGGGGGACCTCAGAAACCCCCACAAAACTGACCCACAGACACCATATGGGAAACCTTGGCGTTGACATTTTGAAGACTATTATGATTAAGATTTACCTTAAGTACAGTGTGATAATGTGACTAGACTGGACAAACTGGCTCATGACAGGCTTCTGCGTCGGGCTCTTGTGCCCACACCCTCGAGTGCTATGAAACCCATCATTATCTTAACCGGTTAAAGCACTACCAGTTTCTTCATATAAACTCTGATTAGTGGACAAAGTTACCTCCTCCTTTCCTCAGGTTCTCTCTACTGCCTGCCGAAAGAAACGACAAGCACAGGTACGTCACCCGTACCCAGGCGATAACAAGAAGCACGAGCGATGATCAACCGACGATGGGCCGATACCAGACGAAGGAGTCCTACCCAATATCTGTGTTTCCTGGAATAATTCCGAATTCCGACAAGGGGGGAATAATGCATAACACTACACAGAGACACTGCTTATAGATCCCAGACCTTAAAATGTTATTTTGCCCCCCTTTCCTACACGGAGCACAAGAGATTATTCAAACAAAAAGATGAAAATATGCAGTAAGAAGGCGGAAAAAAACTTCATAACAACACATTCAGATTGTTACGAGAAAACTACAAATCCAATACTTTTTACTGTAATAATGTAACAAATTTTGAAACTCTCCTCGTAATAAATTCATCAAGCTTAATACCACGTTACCAATCCAATCTTGTACGTGTCACCACGACTTCAGACTAAAATATGTAAATAATATGCGAACTCTTCTGAATGTCTCAATGTTAGAAAAACACATTCTTGGCAGCTGGTAATAATTCATATTTATGGCTCAAACTGTACAGACAACTGCGCGCCCCAACATCAGGTTTTCGTACTACACAGCCTTTGTATCTACTTTTATGAACCTTGCTAATTAATGACCAAATCCTTAATCTACCAGCATGATTTACCAATATTAAAACATTCCTCCATTTCTTGTTGTCCTCATATCTTCCTCCCCATACTCTGTAATACTGTTTCCTTCTTTGTGTTGTTTTATTCATATCATTTACAAAAATTCCAAGTCTGTCCACTTCGTTCTTATGCAGTAACCTTAAATGCAGAAAATTCATCCACCATAGTCTTATTTGACTTCATATGTTCCGCTTAAATTTTTAGTTTAACCGTGACCTTACCACATCGTTGCTACTTCTGTTACATTTATAAAACTACAACAACTACAACCCCATATCATCTTACATTTAAGAACTACTTACTATATGTCTGTGTTCTTTGAGCTTACAAAATTATTAACGTTACACAGTATACGTCAGCACAATCTTTTTTATTTTTAAGCAAGGCTAAATGTTTCGACTAAAAGTTAGTCATCTTCAGGCCGTTACAACATTTTCCGTTACCAGATGCTTCGCCCACTTAAATTGCAAGCACATCGTGATGCCTTCATTCAGAAAATTGAATTACAAGCACATCGTGATGCCTTCATTCAGAACAACTGAATAACAAGCACATCGTGATGCCTTCATTCAGAATAATTACAAAATTATAATGAAACCCACATGTATGCTCGTTTAACGGCGTCTACTGTCTTTGGAACAGACAGCTTATGCCTTTTCATCTCTGCCGTAATTTCAAATCGAACACTTAGAAGCAACGAACCTCCCTCTTGGCAGCTGGCAATGATACTTCGACTTATATTCATGCTATTAATGTGTCCGTACATTAAAGTTATTACACGGTACTTACAAACACAAAAGGATATTCCAGAATGAATGCAGTTATTTCGGATCAAGTTTACCACGAAGGTGTAAGTACTACTCTAACCTTTAAAAAAGCCCTGAAAAATTAAAAACAATTTCAAAACATTGGGTACAAAGAAACCTTTATTTTACGAAACAAACGGTGGAACTACTCGTACTTTGCTTAAATTGCGGTTACGATTTAAAAAAATCTGCTCGATCACTCGCTATGCCCAGACAACACGGACGCACAGTAAGTAAGCCTACATGTCCACACTCCGTCTTAATTATTAAAATGTAATACAATATATCAGCATCTGAAACACCCACTGCGAGGCTTAAGACGTTAACTGCCGCCAGCATTAGCCGTCTTTTCTTTCAGCAACAGACCAATTCAGTCCACACTTATTAGGATGTAAAAGTCACGCAGATCTTCATATTAACTATCACGTACAACGCGCACAGAGCAAATTAAATAACGATTACTTAAAATCTAACAATCAACTCGAGCTCTCTACACCTTCCCACATAAATATCTGCATTGCGCATATGCAGAAAATACGGCGCGTGAACTGCATTAAGGTCCTGGCAATCTTAAGTGCATTTCTGGAACCTTTATTTCATCTCTTTATACACGGTGCTAAAGTACAACTTCAAGTTGTTCCTATACTGAAGTACGCACAACGACGTGAAGTATGGCGGAATGGTATGCAGCTCCAATCATTCTTACGCTTCAAGAACCGGTCGTTTTACTTCAGGAGTCTCCGATACATCAAACTCGGCTTCGTGGGTCCTGAAGCCGGTCTGGACCTATGAACCGGTCAGGAATCGAATCCCAATGTCCCGGTAGTCCAACCCAGAGCCTAGTCATTATACACAGTTGTACCTATGTCTCATAAATGTTGCAATTCTTAAACGTCCTGAATAGGCCACTGTATGCTCTTGAAAAAACTGGCTAGGATCTCTTTTCCCGATGACCAGTAAACGAGAAAGTTTATGAAACGTATACTAAAGCTATGTGATTGGCAGTTCTACAGTCCAAGCAAATAACCTGATGGCTGATAACTTGTTCTAAAGTGGGAATGAAATCACTTGTTTCGCCACACCGTGCCTCTGTGTAGATAACAGCTTGCGGCGTGTTTCATAACTGTATGAATGCACAGGCCTGAAGTAAAACCAACAGCAAGCAGTCACGGCTCAATTAAAGATAGGTGCAAATCCACACGTTTCTATAAAACTTGTTAACATTTTAAAGCCTACTGGTTACTTGATGCTTCAACAGGTTTAGACATTCAAATAATGTACATTCTGCCCACCGAATGTAGTGTGTTTTATATTTATTTCAGAACACACCGCGATTATTTCACTATACAGCATTAACTGGCTGGCATTTAGACGCGTTCGAAATATTGCGAAACGCGAATATTAGCTTCTTCATGTGTGTGTGTGTGTGTGTGTGTGTGTGTGTGTCCGTCTGTCGATCCGCCCGCAAGGAACAACTCGACTCCCAATGGACGGATTTTCATGAAATTTGATATTGGAGTATATTTCTAAAATCTGTGGAGAAATTTTCAAGTTTCATTAAAATCTGAGAAGAATAACTAGTACTTTAAATGAAGACAAATACGCATATTTGCTCATATCTCGCTCATTTCTTCTTAAAATGAGAAATGTTTCAGACAAAAGTTGTAGGGAAAATCAAATCACACATTTTGTGTTCCATAACTTTTTCTCGAAAATCATGAAGTTTATGAGATAATATGGAAAAATAATGTACAGCCGGACAAGCCACAGATGACATGACGCATTGCATGCTGGATCACTAAGCTTACTCTCACTCACTCAGAATTGGACTACGTTAATCTTATTGCTTTTCCACTGCAACAATGGCTGCACGAACACGCCTCAATGTTACGTTTATATGTATATGCTTGTCTTATTATAACCGAGATGAAAGGTGTTTACTGTGCGGTTCGAATGGGGTCTCTAAATAAAACAGTTGACGCTTCGTCTGTAAGGAATTAAGCATAATCACAAAGGGCAAATGAAACTCGAAAAATGAACACAATCTTTATGGAAAGTTTCCACGACGGACGAACACCGTGCAGGCTGCCTACGTTAGACTATAACTGTCTAATTAAAAAATTGTTAATTTGTTACGTTCTTCAATGGCGCTGACATCCTCAATGAATACACAGCTCTAACTGAAATGATCATTAATGACAAAGTCAGTAACGGGTATGGCACGAGAACGTCGTGACGAATGTCATTGTCACCACAGCGTGTATCTCGACAGAAGGTAAAATCACGCAAATCTTCGGACAGGACAGGTAGTAATGTGGTCATGGTCAGAACAGAGTAGCTCCCGAGGAACGCCAGGGTTCGCCATTGCTATCAACCACTGTTCGTAACCCACGACCTCATTTAACCAAATAAAATTAAGGTCAACGCTATAAAGCCACATCTGTCGTTTGCGCTTAATGTAAATCGGTCAGTTCATTCAAGTTATTTTCTTATATATAGCCCTACATCTGCTATGAAGGCATGTTTTCCCATTCGGGAACTAGGTTACAAACGTCATTCTGATGGTCACCTCTGGGGTAACGAGGTTAACACTGTAACTGGTAAGACAAATAAATTACAGTCGCTGTGCAAGATGGCAGGAGATGTGTTATATTACACATTTAACCTCTATAACCTCTTGATATTAGCAGAGGCATTCCGACAAACGACATGGTTGACGACTACTTCCTTCCGGGGACACAAACTGCCAGCACACGTGCTGCGGCCTGCATATTCCAATGTAAATATAACCTGTTTCCTGCGCTTCTACATTCTAGCACTCTACACTTGCTATCATACTGGCAAGTTTTATTACATTTCTTTTTCACTATTAGTGTCGACGGATGGAATCGAACACAATACTAACTGCATACTCTAATACATCAGCTAGATCGGAAGGGCGGCTAACGAACGGTTTCTGTTCGCTTCGGTTTAGATTTAAATATTTATTCTAGATTATTTAATGACATTATATCAGTCACATAAGTCACTCGGCATCAGCCATTGGTAGGATGTTTACCCGAGGTACTAAGCAGAAAGCTACCTAGCCTGTTGTAGGTTTTTTTCCCCCCTTTTCTTTGTGGCGCTGGGGCCCAACGCGGGCTACGGTCTCCTCATTCGTGTGGTTTCTAGATCACACACAACGACGCACCACAGTCGGAAGGACTCCTCTGGACGAGTGATCAGCTCGTCGCAGAGACCTAGACCAGACAACACACAACACTCACAAGACACATTCATGCCCCAGGTGGGATTCAAACCCACAAGCTCAGCAGGAGAGCGGCCGCAGACCTACGCCTTAGATCGCGCGGCGACTGGGACCAGCGATGTTGGATTATACAAACAATAAATAAATTTTGGACGCATGTGACACTGAGATTCAATCAATTAAAAAAGTGAACGAAATAAAACTTATGTGACAATGTTAAAGGAAGTCTCCTAATACCAAATGTCATCGAAATTTATGGATTGGTTCGGGGAATATCAGAAGTGCCCGACTTCCTTACAAGGCATCAAAACTTCGTTGTGCACAAAAACTCACTGTAAGGTACAGACAGGGTCCGTGGTTTTTCTGGCCTATACTGTCGGTTACGTCGTCTTCCTCGTCGTATCGAATCTGACTGACAGCCAGTCGGGTGCACCCGCGCCGTTGGTGACAGGTTGTTACTGTTTGTACTCGTCGACCGTCCTTGTCCCAATGGGAATACAATTGGAACATCGACTTTTCCTGTAAGACACACAACTACCGATACTACCATACGTGTCACCATAAATGCAGACGACAGTTCCCTGACGGGCCTGTCCCAAAAAACGACAACTTAAAATGTGTCAAAAGTTTCCAGCAACATATTCCATTCTACGGTACACGCGATCCGATTTGGGTGAAAATCGGTACAACAGATCTCCACATAATGTCGCTGAGAATTTGCAGGTTTCGCGAAAATAGGGGCAGGGAAATCCCTAGTTTTCTTACAGGCTTAAATTACCATACATGTCAGCCTTGCGCATGCCGGAAAGACCTAAGGAATTTTAAAAGCAACGAACGCCTTGGTAAAGCCTGTGTCCTACGTCACGGGAAACTATTTGCAATCTTGTTGCGCACATTATGGGAGCACTTTCTGATCACAACTTCGATTACTACAGAAACTAAGCCTTTTTTCGGCAAGACAATGCAACGTCGCACGTTTTTAACGTATCTATTACTTACCACGAGCCTCTGCATTCATTTAATGAAATATCACATCGTCACTGCACACATAATCTATTCGAAATCATAGTTATAACACGCCTCATACTCAATGAGCACGGGGTCCTTTCCCGGGGGTAAACGGGTCGGGGCGTGACACTGACCACTCACTTCTATCTAGGGCCAAGGTTACGAGTGAGTTGAGGTACACCTCTGCCCCCCCCCCCCTCTATTCGCTCATGGTGTGGTCAGGGACTAATTTTATCATCACAGCACATCATTTTGAATGCTTACTTCATATGAGATCGGCGATGGTTGTTACTACACAAGTTATGCTTTTAACACGCACCATAAACCAAAAAATCGCTGAAGCCTATCCCACCCGCCCACCACCACGAGCACCACCGCCACCACCACCACCACCTCCCGAGACTATAAATTCATATTCTGACACCACACATGGTATGATGCTATTATTTTAAGTTCAATTATATAGGTTGTTTACACAGTCCATTTGGTGACAATAGTAAGCAGCGCAGTGTGGCATCCACGTTCATCGGATCTGAAGCGGTGCGACATTTGTCAAATAGTGGGGCATGGTAAAAGGCGAAGCGTATAGTAATAATGCTCGCACTGGATATAGTATGAAGGAAAGCATTCAGAATACGATGTTTTCACTCTCACCGGCATAACTTCCACGTGCAATTAACATGTTTGTTACGTGCGACTCATGTTTGCACTGACCATGGTGTTTGTCAAGTATGGTGTGTCAGCAAGCCGACAGTAACCATTCCCAGCACCTTTTTAAAATATGGTGACTGAAGTCCGAATATTAACTGCAATGCACACAGAATTAAAACTTTATGAACCTTATTTAAATATGGTGAGTAAAAGCCCTAATATTAAGTGCAATACAATGATCTAAAGGGCGTGAACTCAGACTCGAAGAAAGTTTAATTGACAGGGAATCTCTGCGCTGTCTGCCGTCACTCGCAACGGTCTAAGGTCCCTACACAGAACGAAAACGAACATGGACTGAAAGGTCTTGAGATCAAGGAAGTGGAGCTCACATAAAAACATAAAGTTCCCACTTATAAAAATGAGTTACAAAGATAGACCTACTAAAAAACGGGGAAGGTTCTAGGGAGGCAAAATGCGTCTTACCCTTCTTAGACACAGTGATTTTCTTCTTGTTGTCTGAGATCCCAACCGGCAATGTTGCATGCTTCTGTTTCAACACCTGGCCGTTATTCTCCTGCTCTTCGCTCCTTACGCCATTTCTCTTGAAGGTACTCGACTTCATACTGGGGTTCAGAGTTCCATTCGCGCCCCCATTCTGCTCTTTCAGAATGAACATGGCAGATGCATTTTGGGCTGATGTCGTCTCAGGATTAGCAACCACACCGTCACGTGTCACCGTCTTCATCGTTTCTGTTGTATTATTCCAGTCTATCAAAAGGGGGGTATACTGTACACACCGAATTAAAACACAGTCACTCCCTCATACGGTTCTATAACACAACTGTTGGTGAATCCAATCCGGTTGGACTGAATTATTCCAGGTCAGACGTGAGACACAGAAACACACAATCTCTCATGTATTTTTTATATTTCTACCCCTCCTAAAAAGACAGTCTACGACTTAGCAGGTTAACTCGACGGTATCAAGCTGTATTCGGGACGCAAACAGCAATAATCTCAGCAGCAAGCCGAATATCTAGGGTTAGACAACAAATATGATGAATCCAGCCATGTGGTATTGTAAGCATGCCTACAGTTTTCAAGAGCCAGAAATTCCTTCTAATGACATATCCATACCCTGACCTTTTTTTAAAATGGGAGAAGGCATATAAACTTTATATACATTTCCAGACTTTACTTCAATTATCCCGCTAACCGTAGTTTAAACGGATAAAGATACTATGATGTGGCATGATGTGATATGGCAGTCAATACCCGGTGAAAGCAATAGGACATACTCGTACGTTCACTAAATTTTGTTACCTTCGTACCTTTAATACTGGTAACATAGTGTACTTGGAAAGGAACAGAAACCAGTGGTAACGGTCCTGGTCAGATACATAAGTTAACGCTGCGATGTGCAAAAATGAAACGCAATAAACCGTCCCGCCCAGGCACGCATTACTCATGAAACCAGGGTTTGGGTACTGAAAAGAATTACCAAAGACACTACGTAGGACTTCCTCTGGTTCGAAATGTAAAGAATACCACACTTTATCGTCACTGTTTTATTAGATCTAACAAACCAGACGGCATGCAAACATTTTCAGGTTTCACCGGCGAGGAGACCGAGAGAAACAACTTTCAAATCTGGAGATTAATTACGTAATACAACTTCAGACAAGAGCCCTGAAGATATTTGCGATCCCGACAAAAGACGTGGAAGGATGCCGTCATTCTGGCTGGCATACAACAAACAGCAGAACAGTCTGCCGACTGCAACTACGTACAAGTGTTTTAAGTCAGTCTGTTTAGTCAGCCCTTTGCAGACGACGAATGGCCTGCTGTGCCCACTTAGCAATGAATGACATATAGCAGCATGACTGTGGAAAGTAGCCTGTTTCAGAATAGTGTCTTGGAATTTTCTGTAGTGAATAACGAAAATCACGAAAACCCGATTCCTTACATGGGAGTCAGACATGTTACTGCGTTGCAAAAAAAAAAAATTGCATGCATGCAATGTGAAAACGCTTCGTTGAACACCTCAATGATATTAACACGTGATTAATGAGGTGGACACTTCACAAAACACATCTGCTGCGTAAAAGACATAATTGTTCATCTGTGTAATTTATATTCACTGCACTTTCACATCTTTCACCACAAAAGTTAGTACAAAAATCATATCATCTTTCGCAGAAAGACATGCACATCAGTTTAAGTTACCTCGTTGTACAAAACATTCTTTTTCCCGTTTTACAACATCTACTCAAAATCCCAATCTCTACCGAATTTTCTAAAGATAAACAGCGCGTTAAAAAACTGACTGAGAGGTGACTTGCTCAGCCGTAATATTAGATCTGACTGTAAACTCTACAATTCGTAAGAAATTTAATTAACGCCATGAGTACATGTCTAAAAAATGAAAAGTAACGCAGCATATTCAAGCATTCCTTAGAATTCGGCCCCACCCCTCAAATCCAGAACCGTTTATGCACGCATGTAGAGCGACTCTAAACTTAAAATACAGTCTCTTCGAAAGCTACAGTTTCAGAAAGCCGAAAGGGGGAATTCCACATTAGACTTGTCAGGCATCTAGTTTCGGTTTCTATGCAACGCCCCGAAACTTGCAACGCTCGCAGTCAGAATATGAATCCGCCCGGTTAGAATTTATATACGTAAACAATTATACAAAATATATAAATTAAAAACACAAAATATGTTGTTGATGTGAAGAAAATTAATCTGACTGTCGAAAAAAGACTTTAACAGTGTGGCATTATGGATCTTCTGCATTCACCGGAACCTTCGTGAAGCTCAAACGAGCAAGATAAACAGGACAGAGAGACAAACAAACAAACAAACAAATCACAGAACACTCCTAAAGTCCGAAACGTGCTTGTGTTTTAAGAGGCACGAAAATTTTATTACACCTATCTGAATAGCACTTTGTTCAACAGTTCACTGCGTGAAAGCGTGCACACCTTGCCACACCTGAACGATAACCAACACTGACCCGACTGCTGGCTGGACTGCCAGCACAACCACTTGCCACGGGAAACTGATTCTCCGCTGGAGAAAGAGGACAGAACGAAAGACCAGCTACCAATGTGGTTATCTTGTCTTCCTCCGGAATTCACCGCACAATTTATTCGCCGCCTCTTCAACAATTATCCTATTACAAAGGCGTGTCGCCATGACGACACGCTGCCATAGTCTTGGTGGTGACTAAACACAAGTCAGCTGTGAAACCTAATGACAAGTTACTTGGCAAAATTACACAAATATCTGAAAACTTGCTTCGTAACAGGACTGGTTCATTTGGTCTCTGTGTGCAAGAATACGAAACGGCTGATTCAGCTATCATTATAAAATACGGGACCTGACACCAAGATTAATACGAAGGCCTTGTCAGACAAATCCATGCACCGCATTATCGTTCTCCGAGATCTGTCTCTCGGTTCAATGATCAAGCACCTACGAAGTCTTGGATTTAATTGGAAAACCTTTTTTATAACATGACTCCTTCCTGTTCTCTCTGCCCTGTGACAGCATGCAAATTTATCCAACCTGAATTACAAAAGCAAAGAATATGCAGACGACCCACTAGATAAATCCGTTTACCACATTATCCCATTCTAAGAATTTTCTCTCGATTCAATGATCCTGATTTACGTAACTAGATTCAAACAGCTTTAGTTCGCAAAATGATACTAAAAACATCTGACAACTTTCTTCATAACTTAACTTTCCCTTTTCTCTCGCAATGTTAATTATAAAGTGCAGCGTTCAATTTGAATGAGAAGATAATTGTTACAACGTTTACAAATTCCAAGCGTCTGATAATAAACGGCCGACGAAAATACCTTGATGCCAGTGGGATGATGGTGGCAATTCAGAACGTGACAGGAGCAGGGCCTTTGTGTATTACTGAACGGTGCTGTCAATCCCTGAGATTATATCCGATAGCTTCGATAACGAATGAGCATGCAGCACAATTGGAATGATAATGACAGGGGATTTCCCGTCCCAGTCCCAATCTGAGGAGAACATTCGTGATTAACAATGCCACATAATATGTTCTGGAAAAATAAATTAATTTACAACCTGCACATAAATAATTCGAACGCAGGAGGCAAGAAATACATACCGCACGACCTAAGGGACACTGCTCTTGGCAAAATGACACTTTGAATATCAGCGAATTTGGAATACAACATTAAAATAGGTAGTGCAAGAGTTATAAGTGGATGGGCCTCTGCGGTGTTGAACCTTCGACTCCATTATCACAAAGATACTACTTGGGTGATTAATTCGTACGACACGAGAGTGCTGTCAGCGTACCACTCTACTACACGTGTTGACAGGCAGAACGGTTTGCCAAACCTTTCTTTCAGCTCATTGGTTGGTCAACTATGATGTAATGTGGCCTCGAGAAGTACCTCATTTCCCATATCTTGCTTCAACTAATCTCTCTTCGCTAAAGAAATTGAAAGATAAACCATATCTTCTTATAATGCATGATACGCTGCGTATCTACAAGCAGTTTACACACCATACGCTGACGTTAATACCGAAAATAGTTCGACGACCAAACATTATCAGATTTATTCGAGATACCAAAGTCACAGGGTTAAGTAACACACACACTGTTTGTGAAATTAACCGTCGATATTTGTCGCCGTTCTTACAAAAGCCTGACACGATACCGACCTGGGCCGGTTAAGTTCAGTTCATATCCTCTCAATACATTTTCAGTTCAGTTCGTATCCTCTCAATACATTTTCAGTTCAGTTCGTATCCTCTCAATATATTTTCAGTTCAGTTCGTATCCTCTCAATACATTTTCAGTTCAGTTCGTATCCTCTCAATATACATTCAGTTCAGTTCGTATCCTCTCAATACATTTTCAGTTCAGTTCATATCCTCTCAATATACTTTCAGTTCAGTTCGTATCCTCTCAATACATTTTTAGTTCAGTTCGTATCCTCTCAATACATTTTCAGTTCAGTTCGTATCCTTTCAATACATTTTCAGTTCAGTTCGTATCCTCTCAATACATTTTCAGTTCAGTTCGTATCCTCTCAATACACTTTCAGTTCAGTTCGTATCCTCTCACTACACTTTCAGTTCAGTTCGTATCCTCTCACTACATTTTCAGTTCAGTTCGTATCCTCTCAATACATTCAATTAACAAGAACTAGTGCCAAGGCCTCAAGTTAAGTATTCTTCCTGCAATAAGAAAATACGCGAAACATGCAAAATATACACAAAAACGTTGTCGCCATGTCCATCAGGTTAGTTTCGTGTTCCTTAAGGCACACATCCCAAGCGATAAGGCCCAAGAAACGTCAAACCCTGATGTAGTAACGTGACTACTATGATTTTAATTCATCAAATTACGAGGGCGTTTCTTCGGGCCAAGAGACGTTAAATACATTCATGTGGTGCAAGCCACTGATGACTGTTTCAGGGGTCTCCCGTCTATCATTTTCAAGGAGCAGTATTTAACAAAGCAGAATTACCGTGTATTGTTAAATACACAAAATATACGTGTGGCACTTAAATTTAAAAAAAAAGTGCGCGCAGCACCTGACCGTGAACATTAGTCACCAAAATATATACCAGAAACCGCTGAACTTTCCCGCAGTCGCGTGCCAAAGCACGCTCCATTACGTTATTGCAGTCCTAGTTGTAATATTTATGAACGGGTTTTTAAACTACTGCGATCATGCTCGATTAAACAAATACCGAGAAACGTATAACATAAAATGTCTTGTGAAACTGAAGAAAACGGCCAAACCTTTAGTTTTTTTAATGTTAGGTGTATGGTCAATACGCCCTGTCTCCAGCTCGTGTATGAATGGCACAAGAGGTTTCGAGAAGGAAGATGGGTTGTAGGCGACGAACGATCTGGCCGTCCGGTAAAGATAAAAAAAGGTAATGGAACTGTGAATAAGGGCAAGGACCCTTGTCGTAACAGATCAGCCTTTTCCGTCTGCCGCGTCAATACTGTAGATTCTTCTGACGGCGAAGCTCCATGTATCCGTCGCTGTCTGCCACCTGCTAACACCCACACTGCTTGAATCCAGACGTTCCTGCAAGTCTTCACGCTCCCATAGCCCATTATGGCTCTGGTACCACTACGAATTCTAAAGCGAGCAGTTACGTCGATAAATGAATCTGGAAATTAGAAACACAGGAACAGCTACACACCGTATGAATAGGAGGAGGTTTGAGTACATTCTATCGTTCTGTATTCCTATACTTACGACATATACATTACCATTTTTATGAAGGATAATCAGTATTATGCAAGTCAGTACCAGCATAACGCGACAGCAACACTTAATTGGTTGGCAGTGCATTTTGCGCGAGACTGGGAAAACTAGTCAAGCTTTCGTTCATCTGCCACTGAACTTTACAGTAGATGGGACTGCTCTCGTTTCTGCTGCCAGAAAAACCGACCACAAAACATACATGCAATATGTGGTATTGCCACAAAACTTGGCTATTTCGCGTGTAATCAACGTCTGACGCATCCTATTACAACAGTAGAAGTACAACACACAGCGCACAACTGGATTATCGACGTAACTGGAGTTACCCAAACACAGAACGACTTCAGGAAACGTGTAACTACCTTTGTCCTCTAAAATAATTCGGGCAAATCAAACTTGGAAATAGTTTTATTACAGCTAGAAGTTCGCAACAATGACGTGGCGGTCTTCATACATACGTTCGCAATCCGACTAACACCCCGTGGCATCCTAGTTTAACAGTGACTCATTCACTCTCTCTCGTTCCGCTCCCTAACCACATTCCATCTCTACTTTATCCTTCGCTTGTCTGTTCAGGGGTATCCAAGTCGTGCGGAACGTTTTAGTGTTGACGCAGACATTCACGTTCGCTACACAAACTCTACATGTTTGTGCATTTATTTGCACTTTAACGAGCCATCGGCAGTTCAGACTAGCATCGAATAGTTATATCACTGCGAATAAATTGTAAAGAATCTGGAAAGGATGGTCGCGTAATGGAAAAAGATACGACCCTGCATTAGACGCATTGAAGTAATGAATTAAAATGGAATCCATCGTGTTGTGTTGTGATATAACAATGCTACCTGTCTGCGTCCTTAGAACCATTATCAGGCACTAAAATGCTACCTGTTTGCGTCCTTAGAACCATTATCAGGCACTAAAATACATGACTTAAAACATTAGTAAATATGCATGTACATGTTTTCAAATTTGTGAGATCTCAACAGTTTTTACAAACTTTTACAAAGCTGTTGCAGCACTGAAGTGTGTGTGTGTGTGTGTGTGTGTGTGTGTGCATATACTGGTTATTACATATTTTTCTCCCTGTTCGCAAAATTTTTAAAATTGTTGTTTTTTTTTGGTATTTCGATATTTTATAACGTTTATGTGCTAGTATTGAAAACGTTTATATTTCTTTATTTAATAATATACCAAATGATGCACGTACATAAAACTTTTTCACATTAAAACACTAAAACTGCTCCGACATGTTTCGATCCAAGGATCATCCTCAGGGAGCTACACTTTCCTTGCTAAAGTCACTTTTAAAAACTAGTTACTGATTGCTTTCGTTATATAATCCTGGTTCTGTGGCAGCATGT
>Ga0136643_10001929_pt1 | contig 26239 bp, 18 predicted proteins | sample TergutLab28metaG_FD_96883 | JGI IMG/M metagenome (GOLD analysis project Ga0136643, IMG submission 96883) | Labiotermes labralis P1 segment gut microbial communities from Petit-Saut dam, French Guiana - Lab288 P1 (version 3) (version 3) | ecosystem: Host-associated > Arthropoda: Insects >... | reverse complement strand
CCCTAGGGCCATAGTGTGATCGTAAGGATTTTATGTCAATGAAAAATTCCAGTGACACCATCTGCCATTTAATAGGGTCATTGTTAATTATAGGACATATATTTATAGCCACTTCCTGTCTGCTTATTTATTAACATAGCCCACTCAGCCAACACCCCCTCCCCTCTCCTACACACACACACACACACACACACACATATGCACGCACACACAGAGCTAAATACCAACATGAAGTGACAAATGATAGTTGTCACATAAAGTAAGGCCCTGTATGTACATGTATTTATATATTTACTTATTTATTTATTTATGTACCTTTGGTTTATAGTTTCAGTTATCAGAAGCAAAAGAAGGCCTGAATGCTGCTGCTCGACTTGGAGAGCAACTGGATAAAAAGTCGGAAATAATTGCTGGTCTCAAGGAAGAAGGTAAGGATCAGCTTTATACTTGTTCTGTTAGTTGAAATCCATTGTGTTTATTGAGTTCAGATAATCAGAGTGAAACAAGAACTAATTCAGGTGACTGTGTCATGAAATTAAAATAATTTCATATAACTGCTGCCAAATAGTACCACAGGACCACTGCAAACAGTGTTGTAGTATCCCTGATTTTTTCTGAGGGAGACTGTAGGTGAATGTGTGTATTTGCTATTACAAGCGTGGCTACCTTCGCTGTTTAGCATCAAATTTTGTGCTGTACTGTCTGTTACACTTGTGACGGCTTGTTTGTACATGTATAGATCTAGGAGAAGGGTATGTCACGATACTACTTACTGAGGGTATAGAGCATGTTGACTTTGTTACCAGACACTACTGTTGAGGTTGCTAGAGCACATCTGTTTCAGTTACAGCTGTGTGACATTTGCACAGTTCCAAATAAGACATTTCATTTTGGGAATGCAGGAATACTAGCTTCACGGAGCTAAGTCCTTCATGAGAAGTTTGTAGCTACCTATATGTTCAAGAGAATCCAGAGCATTGTGTGTAACCTGAAGGTTCAGTGCCATGTTCACAACTATTTGTCATTATCCTGAGCTTGAGAAACCACATCATTGCATTTTGTATCTCTTAAAATCTGTTTTAATGCTGGTCTCCCAAGTGGTTTTTTTGCTTGTTTTCTGTCCAAACTTTTGTGTGCAGTTCTCTTGTCCTCAAGAGTGCCATGTCCCACTTCCTCATAATGCAGTTTCTTTCAGCCTTCTGTTACTTCCTCTATAAAGCCCAGATATTTTTCTGAGCACACTATTCTTATAGTTACGTAATTCACATGCTTCCCAAGTAGCCATATGAAACAACAGGTAAAATTATGGGTTTCTGTATTTAATCTTCACAATTTTAGGGAAGCAGATGGAAGGCAGAATATTCTGAACTGAGAGGTAGAAACATTTGCAGACATGTAGTCGCATTTTATGTTTGTCCATTAGTGTAATTTTTGACACTGTCATTCACCAGATATTAGAACTTTTGGCACATCTTCACAGCATTTATAAGTTATTTTTTTATTTTTTTCCCCCTTTGTATTCTGGTGATGAAACATAACACTGTAAGTATTTTATTAAGTTTAAATTATTCAATTTTGATTTCATATTTGTTTCACGTAATTGAGGACGTGAATATTACCTGTGTTTATGTTGTAGATGTTTACCAGCACAAAAATTGTGAGCAGTGGTCCAGGGTAGTATTTGAACTGGTGCAGTCAGTTACGTGTTACACAGCAAAGTACTGTATGTTGTTTGCTGTCTGTGTATTATGATTTTCTCTTGTTTCTGCTGTATTTTGTAATGCTTGTGATATGCTGCCTCTCTTGTTTGAAGTTGCATGCTTTGAGAAACAAGCTGACAGTATGAACATATTATTGTGTGCTTTCATTTTAGCAGTTTTTTATTTCTGTTACATAGGCAATCTTCGTGAATTCATCATGCAGTCATGGAATGTGTATACTAAAAATGCTTTATTTTTCAGCAGTAAAGTACATACAGTATGTTGTTATGTTGTTGTCACATTTGCTGGGACTGTTTCAAGGTGCATTTATAGTCCTGAGGACTGGGTATTCAAATAGGTCCATCCATTTGTTTGATTCTAGGTATGAAAACCCTTGAGAAACTAAACAACTTTTATGGAATTTTGTCAACATATTCCAGTTTTGGTTAAAAATGGAAAAAAAAAAAAACAAGGTGTTTCAGTGTGCACCAGTGCACATTTTAGCTCTTATTTTGAGAGTAATTTATTGAATGCTTATAGCAGCAAAAATGTTTCAAACAAAAGTCGTAGAGAAGAATGAGACATGTTTCATTCCCACTGCATTTTTCTCCATAATTCGTAACAGATATCTATATGCCATATTAGTAAACAAGATTTAGTAACATTAATTATTAACTGGTGTACATTCCCTTATATATTCAAGAGTCAACAGCGATATTCCTTACACATGCAGGGTATCAGATGGTGTGTGGTTCTCCACACACACACACATGGAGAGATTACCATTGGCTATTATTTCACCAGTAATGTAATGAAGCATCCTCCCACCAAAATAAATTTTTAAGTCTGTTTGTATGTTTATTTAATGTGAACTGTGTGACTTCACTTAATGTGGGTGGTATTAGAATTCCAACTGCTGTTACCAACCTTAAAACCTAGACTTGTTATGTCAAAGTTTCCAGTGTCTATCCACCTCATCATCAGTGCCCCTGTGCTATTGTAAGTGTGTGTGTGTGTGTGTGTGAGAGAGAGAGAGAGAGAGAGAGCTTAAAAACATACTGTGCATAAAATATTTTAGTTTATTGCATTAAATGTCTTAGGATGGACAGTAGAATCTTCTGCAAAATGTGCCTGTTAAGTTTATATTGTGTACTTTACCATCTTGTATGCTTTGGACAACTGTGGAATGAGCATTTTTTTTTTACAGGACTCTTACAAGTATCAGTTTTTTGCATAAACATAAATTTTTTTAAAAACTTTTGGTGAAAACCTCTGTAGGCATTTAAGTTAAAATTATGTGAAATTACACCTTTCCCTGTGGTTTTTTGTATGGGTGTAAATTGTGGTCTCATTCTGAGGTTTGGGGTGTTTGTAGATCGTCTGTATTTTAGCAGTTGCAGTGTAAACTTCTCAAACAGGATCCATTTCGCTATAAATGAAGGCAGTGTTGATATATCCTTGATCCCTGCCTCCAATTAAGGAATTTGTAAATGTAATAAATTATGTATCGTGATATATGTTAGTTATATAAGAAATGTGTTTGTGACATTTGTTTAATAGTACAAATTGAACATGGAACATGAATGAAAATTTCATTCAATTTATTTTAGTAGAAATTCAGATTTTTTAAGGTAATTAAAATCTTCCAAATACATATGTGTTACATCCTTATCCCTCTTAATTTTATATACAGCTGTACTTACCTTCCAATTATTGGTCAAGTTGTTACTGAATTGTGGCATGTATGTAGCAATGTGAGGCTCCCAAGGGATGCCATTGGTAGAACGGTGAATAGCCGGTTTATGGTCAAATATCAGCTGGTAATTCTGGGGGTGCATGATTAACGTTACCCAGGCTGCTTGCTGATATCAGGCTTTTATCCGGCAATTTCAACTGGACGGTTGTTCTGTTGTTATCACTGCTTGTGTGTTGGAAGAGTACAAGCATGCCTGCATGTGAACAAAAGACGTTGCAGTAAGCAGCTGCTTGTTGTAACTGCGTTATGTATAGTAGCACATCCCTGCCAAAGACATTGTAACAGGTGCAACAGTCTCATTATGATATTTGGTCTATTGTACAATGAAACTTGTAAAGTTGATCATATCTGTGTGTTGATCAATTCTTGAACTGATCACATTATTAGTGCACTAACATAAGAGTGTCAATTTGTGCGTGGTTAGCCTTTCATAATTTGATAATTTTTTTTTTAAGTATGGCCACCTATTGCACAATTTTGTATATTACATTCCCCCTCTGACAAGAAAGTTATAATGGATATCATCCATTAACTTAAATATGTGATATACATGATGTTTTAGGAGGTGGTTGTATTCTCATCTTCAGGTTATTTACTGTGTTGATAGTAATATATATTTCTGTCAACAGTGGCAATGTTTTGCAGTTGTTAGATGTGGGTTTGCTGTTTGTAGTTTTGTGCGTTTGGTCCTGACTGTTGTCACACACATTGAAAATATAGACAGTTACAAATGGTCATTAGTATGACTTCTAGTCACCTGAAGAAGAGAGGAGAGGATCTAATTCTGAAGTGCTGTATATATAAAATATACCCCAGACAATATGGCAGTGTCCATCACAGTAGTGGCGTAATGAATTAACTGGTCTGCAGCCATGAAACTGCCTGTCATTTGACAGCTTCAGCACTTTATTGCTGAGGAGGGCATTGTAAAGTAATGCTTACTTTAACAAGTATGCTTTCCATCTCACATTGTACAGCATGTGGTGCTGCAGGTCAAGGATTTAACACTGCCAGTAATTTAAGATGTGTGTTATAATGCTTTAATATTGGATTTTGAATGAACAGGGTGTGTGGCACATCAAAGGGTTATCTGATCACTCACTTCCCCTTATTACCAAGGGCTGGAATATGTGTAGGATTGTTGGATGTCTGTCTGTCCATTTTCTAGAATTCTCATCACTGGACCTCTGTTTCAGTTACCTCATAAAAAAAAAAAGCAACACCTACCGTGTTTGCTCCTGTTGAAAGAACTAATATCATTCACTGGACCCAAACAGTGGCATAAATGCAGTATTTATAAGTGTAATAATGTCATTAGGAACAGAACTTAAACTTTACCTAACCTTGGAATGGAATGTGATTGAGGTGTTACTGCACAAAACTATGCATAATTTGCCCAAAAATTTTCTTCACAGTTGTAACACAAAGCCTATATGTTGATCTGTCTTGAGAAAGTGTATTATAATGTGTTCCAGTATCAGAGAGGTAGTTATAAAATTTAATGTTGTAGGTTGAGTAGGAGTTGAGGTTGACCAATTGTAAGGACAGGCATCAGTTTCCAGCCTACATAGGTTTCAGGGTAGCAGCTATTGGTAGCTGGGTATTTCATTTGCATTAGTCATATTGTGTCAGATGTGACAAGGTTTTAGTGAACTGTATTGATATACAGAATATTTTTGAAATTTAAATTTACTTCATCTTCAGGTTACTTACTGCAGTAAAATATTTTTGTATTTATTTTTTAATATGCTGTACGACAGACACTTGTGAGTGGTTAAAAGTAATTGTGAGAGAGATAAGCATATACTGGTGATGGTAGATTTACATCCCATAGTGTAGGACATGTTAATGTACCTTGGAAGAGGGTGAACACCAACATAATTTTCACATTCACATCTGTTGTGAAATTTATCTAGCTAATTGTTGGCATAACACTGTTGTTCAATCTGTGTTTTTCTCACTAATTATATGGTTCCTGTGCCTGTGTGACACAAATGGAGAAAGAATTTCCTCATTTTTAGACCAACATCTTATTTTTCCCCCTCCTCCACAAACACTGCAGTGTGCAGATGGAAGTATCTTGTGTATGTTGTGTAGGTCACAGGACTGTCATCCACCTTCCACAAATCTTTCACTTCATGTTGTAGCTAGAATGCAGTTTCGATATCACAAGACCACATAAATTAGATAGTATTTCTGTGAGGTCCTTGAAGATACCAAGTTGTTGAGCTATGTTGTTTTTAAATTTGAGGCCCAGGATAAATGCTATTAGATGAAGGTGTGCTTAGTAATAGACACTTCTTTACATGGTTCTAATGATATGGCATTTTCTGGTTACCATTTCCTCCAAAATAATTGGGGAACATTCAGCTAGAGCAGGTATTTTCATTTTAATCCCTACATCATCAACCAGCCATAAATCAAAAGGACATAACACACGAACTTCGCAGATCAACACTGTATCACAAAAAGAGCTATCTTTTATCTGAATTTGGGAGGTGTGGTGTTCATTTCCAGCATGTTACAAAGTGTGTGATGGTGCTGCTGGTGTAATCTCATGTGGTAACTGTGAGTGATGTGTACTAACTCAGATTGCCATGTGGGGTTTCACGTGTGGCCTCACAGCCGGCTTACGTCTGATGCAAGGCACTCCAACCTTAACTCTCTGCATTCATAGAACTGGTTTCTAGTTCACTGTACTGCCTGTCTCAGGGTCCATATATTTTGACATACAGCACTCTACTGAGCCCAGTTTATTTTGTATGAATTCCAGAATTGGCAGATCAGTTTGCACGGTTGACTGTAACTTGATTTTATTAATATTGGGTATAAGAGGCCACTTAAGGAGGAAAGTTTATCATTGACCATACACTTAAGTGCAGGTGTTTACACACTAGCCATGTGATCTCTTCCTTCTTCCTTCACAAAATGGAAGCATTTCCCATATTTGTGGCTTTGAAGCTGAACAGAGTTTAGTAGTACAGCGAAGACTTATAATCAGCTCCCATTTAAGTGACACAATATTGTTGATTACAAGGCTTAACAGGACTTGATTGCATATGGTTAATAGAATTCTGGACTTTTATCAAAATTTATTGTGTTCTGTTTGTGATTGGAGATGGTGTAACCCTCCTCACTTACCCTATTGAGCTTGTAGTTTATTTTGGACATAAACACTTTTTCCCCCAACTCTTTACAAAACAGTGAATTTGTTGTTTTTCACGAGACAATTGGAACTCAAATCAGAAAGGATACATGAAGCCTCATATGGACTACATTTCTAAATAACGAATTTAATGGAAACTTTTTTTTACAGAGATTCTGATATTGATGATACATGATGTGAAAGACACGTAACATGTACCTGTAGGTTTGGGTATCTTGGCAAATATGAGACCATTGTGATCTTAGAGTAGTTAAACTGCTGAATCAAAGTTGCTGGTGTGTTTTATTTGTAAGAAATTCCACATGTAAATAAGTGATAGCCTGTGATGTGTGCCATGATTTGTTCTTGATATGTAGATGTTTGGTAATTTAGATACTTCTTTGGAGTTTTCCTGAGTAGCATTATTGTGTGCAATGGATGATTGTTTCATATGATTGTGTGTTATGAAAAAGTAGGGCATCTTTGCTGTTCATAATTGCAACTTTATGGTTGGGGCTGTAAGACACGACTGTAACTTCTTAAAATTGTAACATAGTTGAAAGTTATCTTTGAAATAAAGTTAAGCTGTGTACTTGGAGAACTCTGTACGTAATACCAGGCTGCATATTTGGAGATCCCTGTCAATTATATCAATTTGTATATTTGAAGGTTCCTCTAAATAATGTCTAAGTTCAATATCCGTTCATTCCTTATGAGGTTTGTGGTAAACAGTTTGAGAAACCCAAACATTTGTTTAGCAAATCTTTCTATTTTTCACTTATTTTCTGTGGCAGTACTTATGGAACCCTTGTCTTTCCTCTCCTTGGAGAAAGGTGGAAACAGAAAAGCATAATTTTTTTAAACACCATTTTACATTATGTACCCATACATTCTGTGGCTGCAGTTTAAATCACCTCATTACCATTCATTGTTACTTGCTGTCAAGCTAGACACAGGTAGTGTAGTGTTTGGTCAAGGTTGTGTTGTGTTGATAATGTGGGGACTTTTCCAATAGTGCTACCAAGTATTTGAAGCAACATCGAATAATTAGTGTCATAATAGTGTTGTGTGGGCATGCTAATAAGTCAGAGTCATAAGAGTGTGAGAGACTTGTGCAATATACTGCACTTAGTTTGTTCATTCCACAACGGTGATTTTTCATTTCCCACAGTTTCTTCCTTTAACATAACTGTCAGGTACTAATATATATGCATATTTATGCATGATACCTTTTCATGGCATGGTGCTTGGGCATGAGAATTGTACTGTTTCACTTTTAAACCACTTGGCAACTAGTTGTTCACGTTCTTTGAGCCTGTTTTCGTATTTTATTCATTGTATCTCTGCAGTTTCGTAGGCTTAAAGATATATGTGATTGAGGAATGCAAGAAGCATATTATGATTTGGGGTAGAGATAAATAGTAGAAGCTTTTCATTCTCCAAAGCTATGTCAGAGATAGTTTCATATTGCCTTATTTATCATTACCTTTTGTGTCAAACCACATAAGTGCAGTCTTTCATGGCTCTTAAGTTGCAGATAAAGTCTGCATGTGTAATGTTAGGTTTAATTGGCAAAACTATTAAATTTGAAACAAATTGTTACAGTTCCATCCAGCACAAACACATTTTTATTCAGGAATGACTACATGTTTTGGTCTAAAAAGACCATCTTCAGGCCACCATTACAAAAACTTTAAAATAAGGTAAATGACAAGCATAATTTGCACTGTATTATACCATATTTTAAAGTTTTTATAATGGTGGCCTGAAGATGGTCTTTTTAGACCAAAACATGTAGTCATTCCTGAATACAAATGTGTTTTAGCTGGATGGAACTGTAACAGTTAGTTTTAAGTTCATAAACACAGTGGGATGACCTCTGTAAAATTAAAACTGACAGTTTAAATTCAGCAGGACTTATATTATTTTAGTGTGTATAGCACCTCCTCTCTGGTCATAACATCTGTTCAAAGTGTAACATTTTTTCATGCCTTGAAAATTTGAGAGAAAGGACATAGGAACTTGAAGAAGTAAGGCAGTGTTATAGTGGTTATTCTGATTGTCTGCGGTGTGCTGTATTTTATAATCAGGTGACTGGTCTGAAATTGACAGGCTACTACTACTACTACTACTATCACCACCACCACCACCACCACATTTCAACCAATATCCAGTCACTAACATAAAGATAGGAATAGAACCTGCTCCAAAAATGTTATACAGTAACACCCCCCCCAAATCGTGGTTTTGCCTACATTGGTTTTTTACTGTACGTAGCTGAAAATAATTAATTGTGGGGAGGGGGGGGGGCTTTTGCTTACTCTTCAGAGATGTACATATCATAAGCAATGGTGGGTCCATTAGCACCAGACCTCACATAACCCAGTTTTTCCCATAAGAAGTTGGTCAGTGCCATTTTGCCCAACAAACCTTCATTGCTGCCATTAACACCCCCCCTTGGCCAAAGTATTATCCTGCAAACAGTGGAAAATTGGAAAATGGTCAACATAATACTGGTTCAGCAGAACTCTCTAACACATTGAGAACATTGTCAGTTCATATTGTACTATTTGATGTTTTGGATTATGATGCACATACAGGGTTTCTTATCACATATCTGTATTCACATTTTATATGACTGAGATGCATGTGTGATGTGATACTTCAGTACAATTTTTATTAGCTGCTGGGAAATGCCAATATAATTTGTATATAGGAAGATAAAAATACTCATACTTTCACTGCAGCCTATGATGTGAATGTCAGCGTAGTTGTTGGTATCACAACAATGTAAGCTTTATTTGCAGGCAACAGAGACTTCTGCACATTTATAATTTATCACTATTATCTTATTATTGATATTTTTATTTAAGAAACCGCATGTATTGTATGAGTATAGGTACCTTCAGAATAATGCTGAACTCGCTTTCAAATTATAGGAATGAATGTGGCAGTTCAGTTGTAATCACTAAAATGGTAAGCACCTTTGCATTCTGTCATCCCTTTATTGGATATGATTTTGAATTCAGTTTATATCATTAAATTGAAGAAATTTTGAAATAAAAAATTTAACAATACCAAAAACAGGAGTGCAGAGATGCTTTGAGACAGTAATCTGTTCAGTGGTGTGTATGTTTTTTTTGTAGGTTTTTTTACAGTCTGCTTTGGTATGCTTACACTGCATAGTTGAGTTTCACATACTGCACATAGGTTTAAGAATGGCAGCTACAATATGCCAGTATGTCTTATGCACCATAGAGAAATCAACTGTGAAAATATAAATTCTAGCTGACTGGCTGTTCAGACAGTTAAAATGGTGGGCTGCTGTAGTAACATAATGAACCTAGAACTCCTTATCAGTATGCTTCTTGACCAGCTGTGTACCTGTCATCCCCTTATACTTGGGAGAAGTAGCTGTAATTTTAAAACTGGTCTTTCTGTTTCTGTCTTCACCTCTTTTGGATTAATGATTGTATTTGGTTTACAGCTATATTCATGCAGGTGTATTCATTTGTATTCTTAGTGTTTGATTGTTATTCACTTACATCTTTAATTCCCATTCTGCCTAATTTGGAAGTCGTTAAAATTATTTCCCTCTATGTTTCATTTCCATTTTTCTGCATTTAACATGTTTTTTTATTTGTAACTTGCATAATGTTAGTTTATTTTCTAGTTAATCCAGTCAGTACATTAGGATTTACTGCTGTCTGCACTCTGACTGTAATGTTTGTTTTAATGTTTATCCATTCAGTAAAGATTATTTTTGCATTTGTTGTACAGATTTATTCCTTATTTTGACAGATACACTATGGCTTCTCTCATGCTGAAGTTGCATTTGAATGCAGCAGATGCAATCAGACATGACTAAAGTTTTGCCCATGTTGGTACTGAAAATAATTCTTTTCATTTATCTTCAGTAAGTTTGAGAAATTATGAAACGTGAGTTTTGAGGTAATGAGTGATGTATTCTGTGGTACGATGTTTTGTAGCTTGTTAGTCATGATTCATAGTTTCTCTGAAACTTTGGTAACTACCTGCCAAACTAGGTTGCATCATGCCCCAAATAACATTAGACTTAAAATTATAAATTTCTCTGCAGCATGAGATATTCTTGTATTGTGCTAAAACAGGTCATGGATGCATTGTGTGCATTGGGTATTGTAGAGCAGAAGATTGGCAGCAGCAAGAACAGGAACTGCAGGTTTGATTTGAACAATTAGCTGCATGCACCAGGTAGTGAATGTCCCCTCGCATGGAGCCTTGATGCTTGTGGTGGGCGCCAAGGCATGAGTATTACATCAGGTACTGGTGAGCTTACATAACCACCCAGTGCTTGTGTCATACTTCCGCCTTGTCGTTCGTGCTCGACTGTTCACCTGCCAGCTGGAAGCAATTACTCAGAATTTTTAATTGGTGTTATAGACTTAAGTTACATATGTTTAAAAATCACAGGGACTCTCAATTTCTGCAGATTGGCTGTGGTTTGGTGTGTATAAAACTGAACTGTTTGTACTTATTGTATTACCAGTACTAATCCCACTCACAGTGGGAACCCCATTTAATGTTCCTACCTGTTTTCTTTCATTTGACACTCAATTTCAGTGGTCCTATGTCAATAATCTCACTGCTGAATTTTCTTGATTTAAGATTTTTGTTAGCTTAGTGCTCACACCAGTGCTCGCCAAGGAAACTTTACATGGGGGTTTCACTGTTTGTTTCATCTTTCCTGTGCATCCAGATGGCAACCCACTTCGTCCTTCTGAATTCTTGTAGTACCAGGAGGCTACATGGTGTTATGTTCCTCATTCATTATGTCTTCTTTCTTTGCACAGGCTGTGCACAGTTAAGCCATGTGGTACACGGGAGCTTTCATCTGTCTGCATGTTTCATTTTCAAGTTTTCAGTATTATATGACAAATTCTGTTCAAATCTGATATCGGGGTTTCCATTAAAATGTGTCTGGCAAGTTAATTTTGGTTCATACCCTTCCAGTATGTAGATTACATAGTTTGCATGAAACACAAATTCACCTTCATTAATGCAGTCAAAAACAGCACACCATACAACAAACAATTATGTGACACAAAATGTAGATTATTGTAATATATGGGTTTCGGGTTTCGTTCGTGACATTTCTTCACATTGTGACTTTTACATGAAGTGGAGCTCTGTAGTGGATATGAAACTTTGTCTCTCATTCTAAGGACAGACCATGGGTAGACTGTCTGGTAACAGTATTAAGAGAATATTTGGACTTACAGGAGAGGGAGTAACAGGCGGTTAGAGAAAATAGCATGTGAGGAGCTTTATTACTTCTATTGTTTACTGAATATTATTTGGGTCATTAATGGAGGAAGATAAGATAGGTGGAACATTGGGCATGCAGTCAGAGAGATGAGAAATAAACATGATTTTAGTTACATAACCTGAATGTAAGAGCCTCAGGACATCTACAGATAGATGGGATATAAATAAATTGGGTTTGATGATATGTTAAAGGAAGAGTAAAATACAACCTGTACATGGTGTGATCATACAATTTCCAGATTGTACATTTTTCTGTGATATCGCATTCACCCTTATTCCTTGCTTGCTGCCCCTTAAAATAGTTGCACATATTGAAAGTATTTGTAGACATGAACTCTTTCAAATACAGCTTGTGCTTGTTCTTGAATTGTTGAAGTTTAATGATACTGTCTAATTTCATCCTCTCGATTCCCAAATTGAGTATCATAAAACAAGGAAGTCGGGTGTGGGAAGGTCAGAAGAAGCAGAATGACAGTAGAGCCAGTTTTATCCAGAAATTCATGCACAAAAAGTGGTGAGCGGAGTCTTTCTGTAACAAAGAAACAAGCATCTAGTTTGCCACTTTATAGGGCATTTTTAATGCATGTCTTTGCATAGGTGCCACAGAATATCAAAGTGTAAATGTATTTATGTCATTGAATTCCATAAACGTTGCAAAACAATCAGCATGCCCTTCACACCAAACAGCTGGCCTTCTTTGGGGACAGAAGTGATGGGCCGTTCTGATGAGATTATTGCTTTATTTGGGGTCATTCTCATAAATCTATGTTCGTCACATATAATAATCTGCGAAAGGAATTGCAAGGCTGTGAACATTTTCCTGTAGCTGTCAACACTCGCTGACATGATCCTGCGTTTGCTTGTCAGTAGGGGTCCAAAATTTTCGAAAAATCTGGCAGCCACCTCGAAATTCCAAATGCCAGAAGGGTGATTTGAAGAAAGTTATGTACTGTTGACCCAAATTTTTTGGGTGATACTTTCTGCAGAGGGCATGTGCATTAATGCACATACTTGTATTTCAGGAAAACAACTATAATAATTATACTGAAACATGTATTAGGCGCAACCATACAAAATTTAGTCACCCGAGTGCCTAGGCATGTGGGATTTGCTCACCTCTGCTCTTGAGTGAGCAGATAACGCACCAGTTTTTTAGCAGTCACATTTTCAGACCTTCCAACCTGAGCAGATAATACTGTATGTAGCAGAGGAGTTGTGCCCTAACTGTAGTAGCGTCAAATTGTGACCAGTCTGGAAACTAATCACGCTACATAGTAACAGAAAAGGTAACGGCAAAGGCAAAGTTGTCCTTATATACCATGAATTAATATAAGGGGAAGAGAGGTATAACTCCACTCATTCTTTTCCTCAGCAATAGACAGAGGTGTTTGTGAACTTCAGGCACTGTTGGCTTTTCTCCCAGGTGCCCATTGAATAGGAGGCTGGGTGGTCTCCAGAGCTAGTCTGGACATTTTTTGGAGAAGAGAAAAATCTGTTGCCATTGGCAGAAATCAACCCCCATATCATCCAACCTGCATACGTACTATCCTCTCCCAACTCCACAATAATACGCATGAAATTTGTCATAAAATTTGAATGCATATTTTATATTATTTGTGCCTTATTTAATATTGCTGCATCAGCTGTTTGTGTTACATAATACCAAATAAGCTGGTATGGAGAGATGTATTTTTGAGGATGTTGAAGGGCTTCATTGTATTTTGTTGTAAAGTATTATTACAGAATTTGTCTGGAGCGAAGAGGTAACCCACACAAACCTTACTTATGATAGTCAGTGTCTACTGAAATTCAAACAATGACCAGATCACACATATTCTTCACTGTTTCTGCATAGTTATCATATCCTTTAGGGTAGCAAGCCAAACTACATTGTATTCTTTATTATGGAGTAATAAACCTGTGATCTCGTGCATTGCCATCTTTTCCTTTCCATTCATATATTTCTTTCCCTCTTGACTGAAATTGGAGTTCTATGAGGCCTGTAATTTTCCATGTTCTTAATATATTGTCCCTTCCCTCCATTGTCTTTGATACTTCATTCCGTCAGGAACTTCCTAGTAATCCTCCCCCACAATCCCATTCCTCACCATGTCCCAGCAGCCACGTAAGTTTCCTTAGCATTCAGTTTAATCAAAATATGCTAGTTCCAAACTTAAAAATGCATATAGAAACTGTAGTCTTCTGCAGAGGTTGACACCCTGTAATAGCTTCTGGAAACAGGTGGTAGGAGAAAAAAGACTTTGTTAATTTATTTTTGTATGAGATTTTTTGTCATGGAGCATGTGCATAAAGTGCATGTAAAGCCTGTACATTCTAGTTTTATCAATTAAAATTAAATTATGAAATGTTTTCACAGGAATGTATGTTGTCCCTCAAAATGAGTGCAGGAGTAGTGTCTTGGAAGTATAATCCATCTATTTCAGGCAGCCTGTGTTGTGCTGTAGTATAGTGTATGCTGACACTGCCAAGTCTCATATTATAGCATAGAGATTGCATTATGAGATGCTTCAGATAATCAGAATTGGTGGCCAGTTTGATTGATGCATACACCCATTGGCAGTGGCAGGTAATGAGAATTGGTACTACTGAGAGCGCGCACAAAATATACAATCCTAAAGTAAAGCTCCCATCACTTTTTGATGTGATAATTTTTCATTACCACAAATTGGCATCTCTGACATACATAATCTTTACCATGATTTCTCCAACTGTGGTACATGTACCACTACTGCTACACCAACCATTGTTTACCCATACAGAGCTTTAGAAAAAACTGAAACATGAGGAAGGATAAACATTTGAAAAAATAACGCATAAGCCACATATACTTGCTAATATTCAGCATTGCTGGCAACATTCTGTAACTCATCCCCATTGTCAGCCAGTCTTTCCATTTCAGCTTTTTAAATTAAGTGCAAAAAATATTTGTTGCACACCGATTGTTAAATGTCATTTAGTGGTACACCAACAAAAAAGTTGAGAATGCCTTTTTGTGTATGATTATTCTGATCCCTGTGGATGTCTCAGCACACCACATTGTGAAAGTCATACGACACATCCGTGTTGTTGAAATTGCATTATGGCTTAAGATATGTTCTCTTGAAGTTGTGATTGACTTCTTCAGTGAGAAAAGAATTTGATACCTGACTTTTGTGTACAGTAAATCTCATGAATGTGCTTAAAAGTTATAGTAGTACATATAGTCAGAAAATTGTTTGACAGAGATTATGTATGTAGTTCTTAATTTTCAGGAAATCTGCTATACTTGACCATTCAGAAGTTATCTTTCCTGGGACCTGTGTATTTACTGTGTAAAATTCAGTAATTTTATGTCTTTAGGAGTATATCATGTTTTGGAATATAAATCTGTGTTATATGACAGTGCAAGTTTTCTCAGGTAATCAACTATGTGTTTATACAAAAGCCAGACATTTTGCACATTGTCTCCCTCTGTGTCACTGGGGACTGTATGACAAGTGACAGAGATTTGCTAATATTTATGTGCCTACAGGTGGTAGCATGGGAAGGCTTGATAATCAAGGGCCTGCTACAATTTTTAGTGACGTTACTCCAAGATCTCTCATAATACTGCCTTCTGTTAGGAGAGCAGAATCAGTCCAAAATAACACAAAAGGGCCTAATGTGTTGTATGTTTGGGGCCTCCCACATCATGGGCTCTGCCTAGGCCTTTTCTATACCACTGCATGCAGACCCAGTCAGCTCCTTTCAAAACAACAGATTTTTGTTGTATACTAATGAAGTGTCCTTTCTTTCTTTCTTTGGATTTTTCTGAACATACTCTGTATGGAAATAATGTAATTATAAGAAGTTGTGTAAGTCTGTATTCTTTTTTAATATTGTCCTATGATACTCTGTCACAGTATCACATAGTGATTAATCGATGCATTAAACACTTGCCAAAGAAAAAAACAGCAATGGCCAAAATCATTTTTGCACTCTGAAAGTAGTTATGTTTGCATAGCAGTACAAGGAATTGAGACCACTAAAGAGCAGGAATGTATATTTAAGATCAAAACATCTGGTTACCTGAACAAAGTTCTTTGCATTTAGTCATAATGACAACTTCATGTTGAATATTGTTGTGGTAAGTGAAAGTAGATAAGTTACAGTATTTTCAGAAATTATTTTTCATAATTTGTGTTTACTTTTATACCTGTTAGGACAAAACTTTCAAGAGGATCGTTGTTTGTGTGCTGCACCCAGTATAACCTTGCAGGCACCTGCAAATTAAAAGTAGATTTGTAAAGTGCCCTGAGAGCAATCCCATCCCAGTTAGACAGTACACACGCATAAAATTTGTTTGTGAACACACCATCAGATACATGCAGTGAAGATATTACAAGCACTTTTTTCATTCTAGAGATCAGACTAATAAGAAGTTGCAGTTGAAATTTAAGGTGCAAATTTTCATGTACAATATTGGCAGCACCTACTGTGTGGGAACTTAGGTATTACATTGTAATTTATTATTATCATACTTTCTTACAGTGAGCAAACTGAATAGCCAGTTGCAAGAATCTGAGGCCCGAGTTCATTCTGCAAGTCTCGGTGCAGAGGGGAAAGTTGACAGGTGAGACCTGCATTGGATTTTTCCTTACTTTTGGCTGAGCAGGCTTGTATAGCAAGAATGCTGTGCATTTGTGTTAAAGATGTACCAGATTCATATTATATTTGGGATAGCAACTGTCCTGGGTGAGATTCACAGTTTCCCGTCTTCGTATGAATGTTTGACTGATGAAGTTCACCTTCCTGCCTGTAACCTGCATGATCATTTTTTTCTTACATTGTTAGATAGCATTTGCAGTTGAAACTGCATCATTAAATGATCTGAACGTCAGTCAGTCTGCACCATTTTATACCTGTAATCATATAACCATAACTTAATGGTGCAGTCATACAGTTTTTGGAACACTCAGTGGTCAAAGGCGGGGGACACTGTGTGCAAGTGCTACAGCATGATGATAGTGCTATGATATTCCACTCGCTGCCCTTTGTGAGAACATTTAAGAATTCAGGTTGCTGTATATTTCTGGTTTTGTTCATTGTTGGATTGTAATACTCTCTTCAGTTGTGCAATTAACTACCATATTTATGCTGTTACATATGTACCGTTAATTGTACAGTCATGAAAAACAGACTACTGATAGAAACTTCTCTTTTAGTACTTTTTTCTCTTCTGAGGTTTTTCATATGAATTGAAAGTGTTTGATCACAGAGTTCTCATGTAACTATTTGGATATAATACGTCTACTACTTTTTGGAGCATGTAATGACAGTATTTCGGATCCAGGGGTTATATAGTTTCAAATGAGATGGGAAAATGGGAATGTATGATGAGTTGTGAAGGCTGTCAAAGAAGGACATTATATTTCAAGGTACACTATACCAGCATTCATCTGAAGAGGCTGAACAAGGGTTGTGATGATCCAAATGCAATTGCCCTGATAATTTTCAGTTTAGATTCCACTTATTTACTTACTTAATTAATTAATTACTTATTTACATACTTAATTGCTTACTTATTTACTTACTTACTTATTTGCTTGCTTGCTTACTTACTCACTCACTAACTAACTAACTCACTCACTCACTCCATGGAGCAGAGTCCTTGGGAAGCTAACCAGCTCAGCTAGTCAAGAAATTCCCCACATTTTATGGAACCTGAAGCCTCATTACCGCATTCACAAGTTCCCACCACCTGTCCCTATCCTGAGCCACAAAGATCCAGTCCATGCCCCCACATCCAACTTCTGAAGATCCATCTTAATATTATCCTCCCATCTATGCCTGGGTCTTCCTCGTGGTCTCTTTCACTCAGGTTTCCCCACGAAAACCCTGTATACACCACTCCTCTGCCCAATGCTTGCTACATGCCCCATCCATATTGTTCTCAATTTTGTCACCCAAACAATATTGGGTGAGGAGTACAAATTGTTAAGCTCCTCATTATGTAGTTTTCTCCACTTCACTGTTACCTCATCCCTCTCAGGCCCAAATATTCTCCTCAGCACCCTATTCTCAGACATCCTCAGCCTGTGTTCTGCCCTCAGTGTGTCGCCTTGTTTCACACCCATATAAAACAACAGGCAAAATTATTTCCATAGAAAAAATTCTAATCCCCTGTTCTGACCATGCCCCCTTTCTCCCAGTTAACTTCCTGTACACCCACTAAATCTAATAAGGCGTTTTATTCAGCAACATTATCATTTACAAAGATTATAAAGCATTCATAGTAGATGAATGAACATGAATATGGAATACAGAATGATAATTGACGATAGAAGTAAAGTACTCAGAGAGAGAAACCTATCCCAGTGTCACTTTGTCCACCACGAACCCCATCTGGATTGTCCTTAGTTTGGACCCAAGCCTCTGGGGTGACAAGGTGGCAACTGATTGCCTGAGCCATACTACTGTGGTGTCAGGTTTTATCAAGAGCTTCATGTAGTTGTTTTGGAAGTGAAACATGAGAAGTGGTTTGACTGGTTTGTCTTTATTGTGCCTGTATTGCTGACAGTATCAGCATGCCACATAATGGACTTAACTCACTGTCCTTAATAAACTTTTCTTTGCAGAAGTACCTGTTTGTACTGTTGTGTTCACTGAAGCCCATATGTCATTGACAGCTTATTACTAGGGGTCACACTTTACACATTATTTGTATTACTAGCATATTGATTATTAATAACCTACTGTACTTGCAACAAATTAATGTCTCAGTTAAAGTGAATGCTATTGCATCTGGCTTTTTAATTTTAGAATATTAACTCCTGTCTTATAAATACTGTGAAAGAAAGAGAGCTGGTGAGCAATTATGAGATGACACAAAATAAAGGTGTCTCCTGTTTAACTAATAAGAAATTCAAACACTCTTTGAAGAACAAAAAAGAGTGACATATAGAACATAATATAACTTTACTCAGTAGTCCTGTTATTTAATTCATTACATTGTTACATACTAATCCTTGTGGAATGTGTAAATGGGAGGCATAATGTTTGTGTTACAGATATCTTGTGAAGAATCTGGTACTGGGTTATTTCATTGCTCCACCAAACACTCGCAGCCAGGTGCTCCGCATAGTAGCAACTGTGTTGGACTTCAATCAAGAAGAGCGAGAACGGGTAGGATTGGAATCAGGTACATCAGCTTCTGGCTGGTTTAGGAATTTCCTGCAGCCGGGTAAAGGGCCATCCAGCACACAGGTACATTACCTAGTGACTGTCTTGTTACTTACATTTTTAACTTTTAAGCAAGATTTATAGTGTGGGTGTCTGAATCACAATCCAAAATTCTTCGCTGGTTCACACACCACTGTTCCTGAGCAGTGGTTTTTATTGTCCTTATGTTTTCTTGTTTCCAGTGTATCTTCAGTACTCCTTCAAAGCACTATAGACGTGCACTTTTTATTGTTCAACTCAGTTTTTATGACCACAGTGTTATTAACTGTTTAATTTAAACTTGCATTACACCCTTTCTTTACCATACTGTAAAGGGAAGGAATGTTGATTTTCAGATATTTCCAGGGGACACAGTATGAAGCAAAAGCAATGACATCTTCTAATAATTTTTTTTTAATTATTTTTTTTACTTCCACATTATTCATTTTCCATGTCATGGAGATAATCTGTCCCTTGTTCCAGGAGGAAATGCTTAGTGTATTTCACTCAACAAACTCTGGAGTTAATTCAGCATGGTTTTATTTTGACCTCTTATAATTTGCTTTGATCATATGACCTGGAATATGTCTCTGTTACTTTAATTTCCTATGGTAGTAATTTGACATGTTGTGGGTGTGGTTAATTTTTTGCTGCCTATCTCCTATAGGTGTTGCATACTTTCTTTCATTTGTATAATTCTTCCATCATCTGCTGCAGTGCCTTATCGTAAGAAATGGTTTCTTATAAGAAGTCCCACAGAGTTGGAACTGTCTCCTTTTGCACCGAGAGAGAGAGACAGCTTCAAAAACATAGCAAATTTCTAACCAAGCATTCACTACAGAAATTAATTTGTAATAATGTATTTGCATTTTGCAGTCGCTGTCGGAAGCCTTTGTGAGGTTCCTTGAGAATGAATCGCAGCCTCAACCACAGTTGCGCCTATTACCAGAAGGCCAAGAAGCAACACAGGGAGATGGCAGATCGGTAAGTATATGCCTTTGTCCACCATCACCATTCCCTTTTCACCATTGTGAGTTGTCATCCATGCACACCCCCTCCACCCCTTTCCTTCAGAACTGCAATGAATAAATATAATTTGCCCAAATTGTGATTCTTGTGTTTGTCAAAAACAGCTGATCCATACAGTAAGTCTGTACATGATGTGAAATACAAATCCAATGAGACATTGTTTGAAACGTTTTGAACATAATAGATGTTTAATATTTAATAAAACACAAAGAAACATCAATGGGATTAGCTCTCCAAAGTAACTTTGTAAATGGCACAAATGGAACTTATGGTTAGTGATCTATGAGACATAACAAGGAACATGTTTGTAAAATATAGTGCCTGTTGAGTTCATCTTCCCATTCTTCTTTGTTAACAGGATTCCCCCTCCAATACAACAGGTGGTTCACACCGTCGGTCACCTCTTCTGCTGTCTGAGGTTCATCTTCCTACATTCACCCAGTTCCCAGTTGGCCGGAACAGTAGTAGCATCCTCAAAGATGTCCTGAAAGACAGCTGACATCCAGAGCTATTGCAGTAGCATTTCCATTGAGCTCCATATTGAAGTGTAGTTGCTTATTCAAAGCAACACAAATAATATTCTTGAATATACCAGAGAATAGCAGAGAAAATTTAAGAAATATGGTCATGAAGAGACCAAAAATTATATGAAGCTTTGTTAGTGATGGGTATAACATAGGCAGAATTGCTGTTACTGTTCATTCAGTTGTCTCTTAACATATTGCCGACCGGATGGCCCGTTAATTAAATACCCCCAGTTCCCGGACATTTTAAACACTTTGAATGTTCAACCCCATAACATATTCTTACTTACATTTTGACACTGTAAATTATGCTCCTGAGCCCCAGACTGCAGAAACTGCATGTAGATAGTCTAGTAATTTGTCACTGAATGGTATCTCTTAAAACAGGACCCTTTGTGAAGCAGAACAATGCAAAATTTACAAATGTATCTAGTTTCACTACGCTTCTTATGTGCGAACACACTTTACACTCTTGCTGGGTATTTCCTTTTTCCCTCCCCACCACCAACAATTTTTTCAAGTTTGTGTAATCTGAAATCACTGGAGAGTCTGCCTGGTGGGTCCTGTTTAGGCCCCCTTGGAGTAGTTTGCTTCTCTGGCAATTGAAGAATTGGACTCACTTCGATTCTGGACTTCTGATATCCAGGACATTCCTACCTCATGCAGGAAGTTCTTGTGCTTTACTTTTTTGTGTGTATTTAATGTCCTGTACACAAAAATGCGTTGAAGAGAACACAGTTTAGCAGATACAGTATCACTTTTTTTGACCATTTTACAGTTTCCCTCAGGACTGAGTAATAATTGAGGTACTGGTCTGCCCTGTCTATGCCCTTCATGAATTTATTTTACTGGGCAACAGCATAAGGCTACTTTATTTCCATGTTTGTTTTCCTCTCTGTCCGCCCTGTGTTTACAATTGTTGCGTCATGGATCGTACTTATCATTCGCACAAGTCTTTTGACCTTCCACACTTGCACCATTACGTCACGTATTCTCTGGAGCGCTGACTGCCCTTTTTTCAAGCACTTGCCATCCTCTTCCTGGTCATGTGGAATGCCCCTGTTAGCCCTCATAGTGCCGCAGACTCTCACATTTCTGTCTGGCAATGTTTGAGCTAATCTCACACTGTTATAATAATTATCATGATAGACATGATGATTTTGGCCTAAGTTTCTGTCTAAAAGTGATAACACTGTGTCCTCCAACTTCTTTCCCTCAGCTGAGTATATCTCCATTTTGTTATTTTTCTTGGGTTGTATGTCCTAAATTTCAGGTGACCCTGCTATGGGATCATGGTTTCATCAAGTGTCAGTTCTTGTTTTGGGCTGTATACTGACCTAAATATGTGTAAAAAAATATTCATACACGGGCCAAATTGTGAATAGCCGCCCTGAATGCTGTATTTGCAGGCTGTTGTCACTAAAATGCCAGGCCTGCCAAATGGATTCAAAACGGTTCCTACTCATAGTGTGAGGAAAAATGGGTGTGGAAATTGGGGGGGTCAGTGGACCAGTAGTCTCTTATATTTTCCGTTCTGACTTGTCCCATCAAATTATTAGTCCCAAAAACTCTATCATTTCTTTAGTTGTGATATTGGACCACTTAAGTGTTTTAGGCAAGACTTTCCATTTTTTGGCATTTTGAACTACAGTAAAGGTTAGACTGTTCTGTAAGTAACAGTATAAGATCATCACCAATGTTTGAACTCACGACTTCAGCAACAGACTCGGTTGTCAGTTACTATATTCAGACCTGTGGTTCCAAGGAAAGGCTCATTGATTGGTTTTTTATCCGTTTTACACCACACATCACTCAGAGTTCTCCCGTTCACTACATTCTTGCTCTATTGTGCTTGTTTCACTGTCACTAGTAACAACTATGACAGAAGATTGCAATTGTTTACGTGAACTAGTGGGGACGTCACTGTCACTGAACTTTCATTGTCACTATAATCAGAGACATCGGAATGCGTATCGGCATATAACTCGCACAAAATATCATCCTCTTGCAGACCATTCCTATGCAAAGCCATGATTGCAACTGAAGGAAAACAGAGAGAGTATTTGACTGAGTGGCCTCTTTGTTGCAGTCTAATGGTTCTAAAAATAGGGGGTCAGGACGGGTCTGTTTATTTGTAACTTGAGACCCAAGCATCCTGCATCAAGCTGTCGATAACCTTGAAGCAATAAGTGAGCCAGACCCGCTGAAAAACTTGTGTGCAGCACATCGTGTAAGAAAACACAGATATGCGTGACCCGTCAACAATGCATGGGATAGCAATCATGCATTTCTGCATGGCCCAACAGCAAGGTGTTAAAAGTGATTTATGTCCGACAGTGGAAGTACGGATGAGATGGGGTAAATGTGCAAGATGAGAAGCACTGAAATGTAAAGGACCAAAGACAGTATGAGATATTTTGTACATGCTTTAAACTTCTTAAAATGAGAAATAATAAAGGGTTCTGTAAATGTTAGTATGCAAGTTTATAGGCATTTCATTGTCATCAAATTATTAACCCTCCAAGTCATGGTGACATCTTGTGTGCCTGTGTGAAAGACTGTGATACCAGTGGATGTACAGTGCCCATCCTGGTGAGTAACAACTTCCCTTCCTTTTTATTAACTTCAAACAAATGTGTGCAAGCGAATCTGCAAATGCACTTAATTACAAAATTTGCAATGTGATTAGTAATCTTAAGCAAACTTTTTCTGAAAAGAAGTTGCAAGACTTCGATTCCCACTTGCCAAAAGAAACTTTCCTGTGCTCAGATTTTTTGGGTTAAGAATGCTGTGATGTTTGGCAGCACTTAAGCGTGTGAAAAATGTTCTCCCTTACGAACAATAATAAGATAAAATCCAGTCTCATTTTATGGATTGCTACTAATATCTCGCTGAGGATAGAAATCCTCCACCAGTCAAATGATGCTAAGTCTCCAGCCAATCTAAAGAGTAGCTGAGGTAAGATTCGACCAATTGTAGTAGTATGGTAATTTCTGTAGTATAAAATCCAAGATTTCCATTATAATTTGCTGAAGAGATTGTTGTACTAGATACACAAACATGAATGGACAGGTAGCATACAACATACATTGCTGCAAGAGATAGCCAAATAACGTGATGATAATGATTAATTATGTGCTTAGTCAATAGACCAACGGTCAATTACCGAAACAGCATAAACTATGCACAGTATACAAGTAACCCCTACCCAGAGTTTGAGACATTTATTATGACATTGAGTGGTTTCTGATATTCAATGTGGCGGATTGAGAATAGATGGCAGTATGGTTGTCGAACCTGTATCAGTTTCCAATTTCGCCATGAGCAAAATATGGTGTATTGGCACTGCAAAAACTGATGTATGTCGTCTGGGCGTTGCTCTTACCAGTGCATGTGCGCGTGGCTTGGAAACTTGTAAGAGCAGTGCACTTTTGGAATTCAGGGTTTAAGTTCGCATTCGGAAGAAACAAAAATGGTAAGATTTTTGGAATTCTTAGTCAGTTGAAAAAACTGAGTTAATCTAATGATGTGCATGCACAAAACGTGTTTTAGCAGAACATAACGAGTTGTTATTGCCGCTGAGAATTCCCGTTACCGTAGTTGGCGACATTACGTTTATTCATTAATGGGTAGTTACGTGTATTAAAATGTATTTTATAGTGCATGATGTTTACACAATACGTGCCCCAAGTATTGATTGTTCATGTCATTTCCTGTTAATTAATGTACAGCAAAGTATATTTTCAAGAAATGCTAAATTGTGATTTTCCATTGCGGTCGGTGTAAAGAATAAAACGCACTACTTGAGAAGAGTGCCGTCGCGGGAATGGTGTTATGTAGAAACGTGGAGTGCAAATGCAATTTGTCAAGATCATTTTCGGTACGCTTTACAATCCTGGATTCTGAAAGACGTTAAAGCCGCTGCCCAACACGTGTGTCGCTGCGGTCGTGGCGTACTACCACTTTTCCAGACCGACGAAGGCTAGATTCTGTTTTAGGCTATTCCTACAATTACAGTTCATTTCTTAACTCCATTTATCAGGACGGACAAAGGTTAGGTTGGGTTTTAGGTTATTTGTGTAATTAAAATTCATTATTAAATTCCTGTTCTTTTCTTCAGGTTTTCATTCTTGCACATGTATTCCGTCCATATTTTCCCCCGCGTTCTGCATGTAGCACCAACACTGCCCCCCACACACACTTCCTGTACTAGTATTCAACACGGACGACGGTTAGGTTGGGTTTTAGACTCTTCCTGCAATTACATTTAATTTCTCATCTCCTTCACTTAGCAAGACGGATAAAGGTTTGGTTAGGTTTTAGGCTATTGGTATAATTAAAATTCATTATTCGCTTCTTTTCGTTTCTTCAGGTTTCCCTTCTTATACTTGTATTCCGTTCGCCTTCTTTCCCGCGTTTTTTATGTACCACCCACAATGCTATACATTTCCTGTACCCGTGTAAATGCCATTCTTCGCACCGAAACCGCCGTTTGCAGTAGTCTTCGTCTCGTTCAAAGAACAATGATGGAAAACTTCTGTGAAGTGGTAAACAACTACGAGAAACGCTTGCAGGATATGTCGCTCGTGCCGAGGTCTTCGTATGGACATCCGATGCTACGGGAAGACAATGGTCCGAACAGGAATTTCCTCACGTATGTGTTCTGCTATCAGGACTTCGCTATGCAGTTTCTAAAGAACGTGAGCCTGCTTCGGAGTAAGGTGCAGTGCAACACCTGTGATCGAGATATGACGTGGTCCGCAGAGCCTACTATTCCTCACGGATTTAGGTGGCGACGTCGAAAGAAGGTTGCTGGAGTCAAATGTCCCGAGTCGAGGTCTGTAAAGCACGGCTCGTCGTTCCAGTACAGTCATCTCACCTTCCACGAAATTTTACTCATCACTATGACATCGTGCGCCGCGAACATGCCCACCATATCCAAAAATAATATGTGGTCCTGGCCGTACTTTAGCATCTCCTACTTCAGGTACGGGCGCGTTTATGTAGTCTGCTATAGAGTCGTTTATTTTACGTCACACCTCCCTCCCAACACAGTCACGGATATAACGCTGTCTCTGATGCTTCCTGCGCTGGCGGCCATCATGAGTCCAAGATTGTAAAATCGATCCGAATACACCAGCAGTATTCAAATATACAAAGCACGCCAGGATATATGACTAGTGGCTGGGCACCTGTGCTTCAAGTATAAGAAATTACCCACAGCAGCTCAACTAGCACGACAGTAAAAAATGAATATTTGAGCAAATATATACAAAATTCTACGAAATCAAAGCACTTTCGATCCACGGAATGAGAATTAATATGATATTATATACTCTGTGACCACAGTGTCCAATGTTACGTATGTGACTGAATTGATGAACAAATAAACCAAATCGGAACCAACTACTGACAGACACGGTTACTCGCGTCTTGGAATCATCATCATCATCACGTTCCTGAAGGGTTAGGTGTGTTTCCTGTTCCTTGATCCTCAAGATGAAGTTGGTCCCTCCATCTCTTCCTCGGTCGTCCTATGTTCCTTCATCCTTTTGGTTTATATTGTAGTGCTTGTTTT
>Ga0136643_10001927_pt1 | contig 26246 bp, 14 predicted proteins | sample TergutLab28metaG_FD_96883 | JGI IMG/M metagenome (GOLD analysis project Ga0136643, IMG submission 96883) | Labiotermes labralis P1 segment gut microbial communities from Petit-Saut dam, French Guiana - Lab288 P1 (version 3) (version 3) | ecosystem: Host-associated > Arthropoda: Insects >... | reverse complement strand
AGATAAAGCTCTCTGATGATGGTCATTAAAGACCGAAACATGTAGGAGCGATATTATTGTGTATTTTAATGTAAATTTAAAACTTTTAACCAAGTTAATAAATAGTGCATTTGTTGGTGAGTGAAATGGGTAGAATTCCTTTGGATCCAGTGAGATTGCGCGAAGAACGTCTGTGGGTTAAATATTATTAGATGGGATAGTTAAAGTGTAGGGTCAAATCTCATTTGAACCTTTCGCGAGATAAAGGTAAATTTCTCACTGTGTCAAAGACCACACCGTGATACCACAAGGGAGGTGCGAAAGCTGTAAGACGCTAGGCTGCTTTGCTTCCTGGGGATGAGGCGTCGGCGTCCTTTACGTAGAACGATTATTGACACCGAGGGTTTCTCTGTGCTTCATGATGAAGTGTAAATTCAGTGACCAAATAGAAAACCAAACCACATTTATTTAGCGTGTAAGTCACTCTACGGCCTCATACGAGTATATTGACTGTGACATAAATACTATATTAATTGCTCTGAGGATTTTACATTGAACTCTTTTCGGTTGGAATGTACATGGAAAGTAATAAGCAACATATTCTTTGTGTGTGTTTTTTTTTACTACGAAAAACAAAATACAGACTTGTTCCGACTTCATTGCCGAGCCTAAGAAGTCTAACGATACATCTTTGCTATCATGTCGGTACTTCGTAATGGACTATGATCATTTCTATTAAGAAATGTGTTATAGCCAGTTCATGGAGGATAATGATAATGTTACTGTTCTTATTTCTATGTAGACGACTTCATCACTGAAATAAATACATGGACCACTTCTTGATAAAATAGAAGGATCTCAGCTGGTCACAATATCCCCACCTTTTATGAAACCACAAAGTTCATTTCTGTGTCCACAAAAGTCCCATACTTTTCTTTATCGTAAACTAGACTAATCCAGTTCACAGGATCATATTTTGTTGTACGTAAGGTCTGATTTATTGTTATCAAGCCTCGTGCAAATTCTAAAAAGCTGAATATTTTACATGATTTATGGAACTCTTTGGGCCTGAGTCATTCTGTCGTAGGGTCTTTATGTGCCCCACACCATAAAGCTCTGCACAAAAAAAACATTATTTTTTCATATTTTGAGCGATCCCGGAGCCAATGACTACGACATAAGAACCTGTGACCACACGGCCACCATCTTGAATAGTAAAGAACATAAAAATATCGAAACATTTTAATTTTGATGTAATAAAATTTACGGACTTTTCCAGTAATGTACCGAGATATTAACGCGTTACGTTTCGGAGACTGGATCGGTTCCCATCTTTATACTTACTTCTTTGAAAGAAAAATGTTATCATATTGTAACATTTGGTTTTTGGTAGAGCCTGAAATGTTACTGCACAGTAACATTAACGTGAATACAAAATTAACACGAATATTCCAATCGGTACTATACCCAGCGTGTCGACATTGTAGCTAGAGCATTCGAACACTCTGTATGTGGGTGCTCTTGTTTAGCATAGGTTATGTCCCCTTTCTGACTACTTCATTATTTATCCGATATACGAAATGCGTTCTCGTGTAATATGACCTAGTTATGACGGCTGCAGTACCCTGCTCAATACGAAAACTATCCAAATCCTAGATTTATTTTCAGACAATGTTTTGATGTTTGTGAATTTCCCCTCTAATTTTATCCGCTCTTCTCTCACCCCTTGTCTTTCATTATGTACAAATATTAATCTGAAGGCACTAGAGAAAACCGCGAATAACCTCAGGATAAAAAATGACCTCAGAAATAGAATTTAATTCGCCACTGACAGAGCGGAAAACTGAAGGATTACCAATGGAAGTGCACACACTTGTTTCGATCTGTCAACAAAACACAAACGACAGCAGGGGTTTGCAACTTGCTACGGACTGAGGGGTCTGGGGCTCGAAAAACCGGTGAGGGCAAGATTTTGCGGAACCATCCAGGCCTGCCCCGAGGCCCGTCCATCTTCCTGTGCAATGGGTGCCTGGTGTATTTCTCGGCGGTAAAACGTCCAGGAAGTGGCGCTGACAACCCACCCCTTTCTAGCGCCGGCGTCGAATATGGATACAGCTATACCTCTGCCTCCCCTCTGTGCCTGCTTGTCATGAAACGGGGCAGCCTTCACCTTTACCAATAAGGAAACACAAAGGCCCCAATTTATTTCCTCCCCACTGTGCCTGCTTGGCATGTAACGGGGCAGCCTTCACCTTTACCAATCTGGAAACACAAAGGCCCCAATTTATTTCACATGAAATTTTTTATTTGTAGCTCAGTAGTGGTAATGTTGTTGTTAATGTTGTCTTTGAGACAGTCGGTCACCCCGGAGCAAGTAAAAAAAAAAAATACACGAAAATGTTTGGCCCTTTTGACCTTCGTGCAGACCAATAATCAAAGGTTGCGCCCGTCTAATTCTAAGCACGAATGCTAATCAGTTTTCAAAATCTATTAGTTCTATCCATTCTTGTCTGTATTCTGTCATCAGTCTTAAATTGTTTCCGAAACTAGATATTTAAAATAATTTTCGTACTTTTGGATATCCCTGACAGACGTGTAATACACAACCCCCACCCCCACTCCCACCCCTGCACCCATTCCTCCCTAACTCTGCTAAAACAATACTGTTGCTCTCCAGCAGTAACAGGTGCAGTATTGAACCGCATGCTGCAAAGATGATGGCGCACTACAGCTGTAGGGGACGGGGACGGCGACACCCGACATTCTTGAAACTGAAACTTTAATTACAGCAACAAAATGCGACAAGAGATGACAAGAAAGACAGAGAGCATGTGATGGAAGTGGATGACGCAAGAGGAGGGAGTTAATTTAAATCAGTGACGTCAACAGGAGAAGGAATATTAGAAGTCATTGTAAAAGCCACGTGGTCCCTTGCCCGTAATTAATATCTCTCCCACCCACACAACAGGATTTGTAATTACAAAGGTGTTAACGACTGAGAATTTTATGATACTATGGTTGGAATAGATGTCTCTTTTAAGAAGCCAACTTAAGTATCTCTTGATGCAGAGACAGTTTCTAATGTTGGCCAAGGCTGTGTATATTGAAGGCTTAAAATACATACTTCTGAAAGCGACATGCACTCCGCATTATTTAGATTAGTTCTTGTTTACTGCAAGCAGGAAATGCAAGGGAAATGAGACTGTTCTGTTCTTTCGTATGAATCGCACCACGTGCGGACCTCACTGCCCATCTGAAAATAGACTACTTCTTTAAATATTTGCAGCGTGTTTATTGTCATTGGAAGCATCTCCTTACTTCAGTTTCACTTTTACTTTAAATACATTTATGGGAGGGGACCGCGGTAGCACAGTGGTTAAGGTGCTGTGCTACAAAACGGAAGGTCGCTGGTTCGATTCCAGATGGTGTCATTGGAATTTTTCATTCACATAATTCTTTCGATCGCACTATGGCCTGGGGTCGACCCAGCCTTTAACAGAAATGAGTACCAGGAGTATTTCCTGGGGGTAAAAGCAGTCAGTGCGTAAGGCTGACAACCTTGCCACCATCCTGAGCCATTTGTCACGCAATGTGGGAACCTGGAACTCTCTGGGCACCTCGAGCCTGTAATGGGACTGATTTGCCTTTTTTTTTTACATTTATGGGAATTTGTGTAAAATTGTGTGCAGAAAATGGAAAGGGAAGAGACAGTTTGGGGGACGTGAAGGTACGACGGAGAATAACGTTAAATTGTGCCTTCAAGAACAGAGTTTGAAGTGGTTAAACTCATTTAACAGGGTATTGTGAGTTCATTAATAAAACCGTCGAGTTACAAGATTGGCAGGAAGTTGTATATTCAGACGAGGGCCTGTTAGCTTCTCAAGACGGAACTGGGTCCATGCAAATTGGTTAAGTTTACCATTTGTAGGCCTATACCTTCAGTGTGAAAAACGCGAGTTCTGATTGCTGTCACTTCAATATTCATTCATTCATTCTGTAGTAAGTCTTATGACAGATCCGTAGCCTCTTCCAACGCGAATTCTCCACGGTTGGCGATCCATTGATTCCTCTTCCAGTCTACAGTATCCTGTCTTTTCTTTAACGCCATCTAGTGGCTTCATACATCGTCTTCTTCGTCTCCACGTGACATGTATCTTTCTTTCTATCTTTTTCTCAATAATGTGTTTTAGACAATAGTTCCTACGTAAAATGTGCCCAAGCCAGTTAGCCTCCCTTCATTTTATTGTTTGAAGAACATTCCTCTCCTCTTTGACTTTTTTTAATAATTCTTCTTTTCTCACGCGATCGTTTAACTTATCTTCTCCATCCTTCTCCAGAACCACATTTCAAAACTTTCCAGGTATTTCTGATCTACTTTCCGAACTGTCCAAGTCCCAGCACCAAGAAACGCCATGACAATCCTAGATATAATTTAATGTGTATATTTTGCATCATTTGTTATTATGGTATCCAAATACGTAAAATAATCCACATTCTCAAGTTGTTTTTGATCTATCGTAATCTAGATGGGAGAGGGTTGCCAAGAGATTCTCATTACCCCATTTTTTCACAGTCATTCTCATTCCATAGAATCTTTCAATTTCAGTTATGCTGTTAATCACACCCTGTAGCACCGTTTTTCTTCAGGCAGTAGCACAGGGTCATCCGCACATTTCACACAGCGAGTTACTTGTCCTCCTACAGGGGTGCTGATAAGTCCTTAGCCCGACCAGGAAGGCAACAAGCTAATGTTTGTGTCAGATTGGAGTGAATTTCCTTCTGCGCCTTGCCTTGCAGGAAAAGAAACTTTATGACAGCTCTCATCTCGATGTTGTTGAAATCGCGCGCGTCCCTGACATGTTTCCGAGCTTTTTTCCTTCGTGGTCGGACTAAGGACTTATCAGCACGCCGGTACTTCGGAGATGCCAAATCCGTCAAGGGCTTCCTTGGTGAGGTATTCACTCTACAAATTGAATAAAATCGGTGACAAACAGCATCCTTTTCTAACTTCCAATCTTCCAACTTCTCGTCTTGCCTTGGTCAAGTCTTATTTAACACTCTGATCAATGTACAATTTGCTGATCTTTCGTGACAGCCGATACCAGTCGATACCAGTCGATACCAGTTCCCAATACGATCTGCATTAATTTGGTGCAATTTTCAGGCCAGTCTATGAAGCAAGGACACATTTCCTCATCTATGATCAAAGTTCATTCTGATATTATTCTCAGCATTCCGACTGCAACCTGGGTCCCTTCTCGTCTTCTAAATCCAAATTGATCTTTTCAAGTACTTCCTCAATTTTTCTTTCAATCTTCGTTCTAAGTATTCTCGCTACCATCTTTGCCGTATGTGGGATGAGGCTGCATTTTGTGGCTTTTTAACTTCTTCTTTAAGGCAATCATAGTATCTTCAATGAGCACCTTGGGAAATTCTCCAGTTTCATATATGTTTTCCATCAGTTGTGTTATTAATTTGAGTACATCCGCAGGTAATCCTCATCTCCTCTAGCCTTCTTATCCGTTATTTCCTTGATTGCTTTTTCCACTTCACTTTACAAAATACAAGGGCTTTTCTTGCCTGCCTGTACTTCCTCCTCAGGCCGATTTCTTGGTTTTCTGGTAGATTAGGTCGATCTTATAGTTCTAATACAATTGTCCCAAATGTTTAGTACTTGTCTCTTCTCTATCGAGTCTTCAGTGCCAATGTTCTGAATCCCATAATTTTCTTTCCACCTCGATTCCTTCGTCTTCTTGTGCCTTAAATTACATAGTCCTGTTCTCTGAAATTCCCTAATATCGTCGCGTGTGTTCTGAAGATATCCCTTCTCAGTCCTGTCTGTGGTACTTTTCATTTCGTTCCTCAGTCTTCCGTAGTAATACCATTCATCTTCGTTGTTGATATTCTTCCACTTCCTTCATTAATCCGTTTTATCGATAATTTCCTGTGTAATCCATGGCTTTCTTGCTTTCTTCTCTACTTTTCCAATCAAATCACTTATATTATCTAATACACATTTCTTGATATTCTTCCACTGCACTTTTACATTCCCACTTACACATTTACTGCAACACTACGTTTTTCATCCAGAGTATCTAGCACTTTCTGTCGTTGAGTCTGTACCTTCTCCAGATCCCACCTTGTCCCCCCCCCCACTTTGGAACTTCGTGGTTTTCTTCAATTTAGTGTAGATCTTCGTAACCAACAGGTTGTGGTCAGAGTCAGTATCTGTTCCAGGCATTATCTGCGCCTCTTCATGCTGTTTCTGAATCGCTGCTTCACAAGTATATAGTTCAATTAATATCGACTTAAATCTCCTGGTGTTATCAAGTTATACAATCTGGATTTCTTCAGTTCTAATACGCAAATATTCAATGTGTGTGACACTTTTTGTGTTTAACACTGCCAATGGAATATAACCGTTACTTCACGTTGACGGATTTCTATGTTTTTACATTTGGATGATTTATTTCCTTATATAATCTGCTATATCTCACATAACTTCACCGGAATAAGTTACATTTTTTAAATTAACCCTCAACCGGCACTGTTAATTCTTCAGAAGGCGGTAAGAAAGTCTTAAATTATGAGTCATTGCGAATAGCACAAATTGTGTTCTATAAATTTGCTTGTAGTGTTAAAGCAATGGCTCATCCCAATCTTTTATATGGAAGCGAAGTTTGGACCTCTAGAATAAAGGATGAAAAATTTTGACGTCAATACAGATGAAATTTTTCAGAAGAACTGCGGGTTAAAACCCTTTTGACTAAAAAAAGAATGAAGAAATTTTGGAAGAGCTGAAAGTATAATGATTTGGCGAGAAACTAAGAAGATACAAATCAAGGTGGTTACGACATGTAACAAAAATGAACAGCAATAGGATGGGTGGGCTCCAGAGTTGGTCTGGACTCTTTGAAGAAGAGAAATCACTTACTCCTGCCGGGAAACGAACCGCGATTTCTCGACTGTCCTACACGCAGACCAGTCACTATATCGACTGAGCTACACCGGCTTCTGAGGAAAAAGAGTAAGTACCTTAAAACGAGAAAATTCAGAAGTTAAATATGCTTAGTATCTTCGCTGATTAATGGTTATTTGGTTCAGAGGTAACACATACGTTCTGATTTTTCACGTCTATGTATGTGTTCAACAAAACAGACACATTAATTTATAAATGAACTTAGTAAGTCAGTCATAGTGATGGCACGCTTTATGCTGCTTGCAGCCTTAGGCCGTTAAAACACTGATGGTACTAACCCCGCTCGTAGCATAGCCCTGGCCCATATACTGGTTGTCCTGTTTTGATCTGTAATTTTCTAATTCATCATTCATGCAATCTGCCATTTGTCACCTAACTACCCTGTACAGTTGTAAATGCATCGTATAATAACGCAAGAATGAATTGAGTCTGCGTAATATATTTTATTTCTCGTTTCTGTTGAATTAATCTGGCTTTCATCCGCACATTTTCATTAGCACTTTGCTTCCCGGCACCTGTTATAGAGGCTGAGAGCTGTGACCGTGTTATGTGCACAAATGCGAGTAAATGGTAAAGTTCATACCGCAGTGTGAGGCACCGCTTCTGCTTTGAGGCAATGAGCCGTGAATATATATTAGAGTTTGTAAATACTGAGGTTATGTTGTTTTGTATCGGTGGGTGAAAATTGATCTCCCTTATTAAGGGCAAATCCTGGTCTACAGGTTTTCCAGAACAGCCGGCGGAGGAAGATATTTGGAATCACGGTGAGGTGAAGAGAACGGAGACTGGAGAAATATGCATAAAGAGTAGCTTCGTGGCGTAGACCCCTCAATATAGTACATCATTAGGGTGATGGAGCATGGGGTAGACATGGTGTGTGGTGCGTATGGGGGAGCAGAGAGAAGCATGGGGGGTTTTGATGAGAACGCCTGAAGGAAAGAGACCGCTTGGTAGACCTGAGCTTAGGCAGGAGAATATTAAAGTGGATCTTCAAGAAATAGGATGGGAAGATGTGGGCTGGATTCATGTGATTCAGAGAAGGGAAAATATGGCAGTTTTGTCTTGGAGCAGGTAACGTACTCGTGATTTCAGGCTTTCGTCGTGGAGTCCATGAGAACTGCGCATTTATGGGCTCTCACGCAGCGAATAGTGGTAATTTCTTACCGATAACGTGTCCCGAAGCTTCGGTGAGGAATTGCTCGCTGCGTTGTAAATGCCAAAGAGCGCAGTTCTCAGGGTAATGAATTGTCACATTTAGTTCATGGCGGAGAATTTCTTGACTGGTTGAGGAACAGTTAACTTTTCAAAACAAAAGGCGGGGGGGGGGGGGGGGGGGGCTCTGCTCCAAGTACGTTCGGAATAACGTTGCACTTACGTGCTGCACGTAGAACGATTACACGTGGAAATCAGTTTGTGGTTAACTTAAATTTCTCAAGGAAAGAATTAAATGACAAATGCGTTATATTCTCTATGATCCACGCCTCTCCGCAATTATTTCCTTATTCCATATGATTAAACAGACACGAAAGAAAAAGCTGCAGTCATTACGTTCTTGGAGATGTTTTCTATATCAATTACCAATACGTTTATATAATTCCTCCTTCACCTTATTTTTCTTGTTCTTCTTTTCCTTCTTTTTTCCTGCTATTGTGCTACAGCCGTATTTAGGGCCTTCGCCTCCTGTATAGAACCTCTCTGCTCTTGTTTAGGGACTGTTTCTCTTTTCCATTTTCTTAAGCTCAGTATCTTCTTGGACTCCTCCTCTACTGCATAAATCCATCTTCTTTTAGGTTCGCCTACAGGTCTTCTGCCACCGAATATACAGGTCATTCCTACATTAGTTATACAAAACTATGGTGCAATAACAGAGAAAATATAAAACTTACAATATTATGAATATATAACAAAATGCAATGTATTTTTAAGTTTTATCTACAGATATTCACAGAAATTCAACGTGGTTTCCTCGTGTCACCCGCCAGATGCCCCATCTGTAAGAGATTTCGTTCCAAAACCTATCAATCATGTCCGCATCTTTGCTCGCAACCGCTGCTGTTAACCGTGCCCATAGTTCTTCCAAACTTGCAGGAAGAGATGGAGCAAAACTTTGTCTTTAACGTATCCCCACACAGAAAAGTCCAGGGGTGTTAAATCAGGTGATCGTGTTGGCCAAGCTATCGTTCCACCACGTCCAATCCAACCAATCACCGTGCGATTGAGGTAGGAAGTCACTTCGCAATGGAAGTGAGGGGGTGTCCCATCTTGTTGAAAAAGGAAATCTCTGTCCAAACTTGCAGTCTGGGGACTTTTTACTCCAAACTGGCGCACTTAGTTGATTTTCGTGGTCTTCGAGCGAAGGTCTGCCGCACATTTTCTATCGTCTCATCTTCAACACAAAGTCGACCCGCGCCTGGGTGCATCTGAGATACACAAACACTTTTAACGAACCGATTGTACAACGCTAAAATAGCCATTCTTTGGGGTGGGGGGGGGGTGGGGGTGGTTTTACGTGATACGTGGTCCTGAATTTTCTCTGAAAGGAAGTGTGCGATTGCGGTTCGTGACACCACAAACAACACTCCTGCGCGCTCCGCACCGGTATACGATTCCATGATGACTGGCAGGATTTCTTAGCCATCTGGCGGTTTGATTGAAAACTTGAGAGCTAGGCACACTTTTTGAAACTTTCTTGACCAAATTGTTACTTTTAGTTCAGTAGTTATGACAACAAATCTTTGTATAATTAATTTAGAATGCGTATAACATGTTTACTATCCATATGTTGAGTAAAGGTAAAGGTGAAGGTAAAGCAATCCCATTACAAGCCTGGACAGGCCAAGAGGGTTCCAGGAGAGTGAGGCTCCCAGATTTCAAGACAATCGGCACATGAATGTGGTAAGGTTGTCAGCCCTACGCACCGGCCACCTTTACCCTCCAGGAAATATTCCTGGTACTTATTTCTGTTAAGAGGCTGAGTCAACCCCAGGGCCATAGTGCGGCAGGAAAGATTATGTCAATGAAAACTTCCAATCACACCATCGGGAATCGAACCCGCGACCTTCCGACTTGTAGCGCAGTGCCTCAACCAACTGCGTCACCACGTGCCCCATACGTTGAGTACTACCAGCCAATTGTAGCATTTTCGATTTAACAACAGATACACGTGACTCATTATATAATTCTTATTTTCGTTATTACTTAACTATTAAATTGTGTATTAGTTAATTTACTATTTGGGGTGAACAACTTATCTTACTGCACCTTCTATCTTCAGGTTTGGATTTCGATACCAGGTAGGATCATGCGTGATTTCAGGCTTCCGCCGCGAAGTAGTTGATAACTGGGCTATTCCGGGTTATTACGCAGCGAGTAGCTGTAATAACTTACCGACGTTTCAAAAGTAAAGAATCCAAGAAGAGAAGAGAATCTTCTTGTATCCTTGACCCTTGAATATGGTACCTATAGGTTGTTATCACTACAAGCTGCGTAATAGTCCAGAGGGGTGCAGTTCTCTGGTAGGAAAATGTATGATTTGAATGAGGCGGTTCCAACCGCTGTCATCGCAAACAATATCGATAGTGAGTGGTCATAGAGTGTTCCCTATCTGACATTTTCTTTTACTGATAAGCTTATTCGTCACAGTATCGTGTTTATGTAACTACAGTCTCCAAACACATACGAACCACAGGAAATTGTGCAGCTGAATCGGTCGCCTTAAGAAAGCTGGGTCCGCAGGACGATCCATCTACAACTTGAGTTTTGTAGCGGTATTATAGTTAGTGGAAATTACACGTTTATATCCTGCAACAGAGATTTGGTTTGTACGTCCTCGCTTAAATTAGTCCACCTTCCTACCTGAAATGATTTGTGAACTGTTGCAGTAAAACACCTTGCAAGAATAGACTTCTTGTGGCCACCATGTCTTTGCAGTCCATTGAAGTCAGTACCCTAATTTCAGGCCCACAACTATAGCAAATCTGTCATCACTAACATTTCATGAATGTCAATTCAGCAGAATTTTGTTTTTCCCATTCATGTGAAGAGTATATTAAAGTGATGCTACAAGCGTGGAGAAGCTAACCCATCTAGGGGAGAAAACCAAGACAAATCCTGGTCCTCCAGGATGGGGGTTGGACATAGGGGCTAGCAACTCAATTCCGGAAAAACAAATTTTGCTATGAAATTTCAGGCAAGTATAGCCAGTTGGATATTTGGAAAACGAACTAGACAACTTAAAAGGATGAAGGAGACCAAGACAGCGATGGTAAGAGGATGTTATGGAAGATCTAAAGAAGATGGAAGTTAAAAACTGGAAGGAAACAGCTAAGGATAGAAGAACTTGGAGAGAATTGGCTGAGAAGGCGAAAACTAACAAAGGGTTTTGATGTTTTGCTGACCGTGCATCTCAGTATAATCTTAGCAATTGACCAACTTAATGCACAAATTCTTGTTTTGTAATACGTTTATTATAAAACAAGAATTTGTGCATTAAGTTGGTCACTTGCTAAGACCACAAAGGGTTTTAGTGCCAAATGATGATGATGATGATGATGATATTAAAGTGATCCGTAAGAATTACGACATCTGAATGTGACTGGATTCTTCTGGCTCAGGCTGTGGATTAGTAATGGGGTGCGGAAAAATCGGTAATGAATCTATGGCTTCCATACAGAGCATGAAATTTGTTGACGAGCTGAGCAACCATTAGCTGCTTAAGAATAACTCCAATATGCAGTTGTTTGCTGTCGCCCTCCCCCAAATTGGAAATGTTCATTGCCATTATCGTTGGTACTGTTGCCATTAGCGAATTGAAAGTTACAATACCGAGGAGTTGGCGAGCTGTTTGTACTGTGTCGTTCTAAATTATGCGAAGAGCTTTCATTTTGATCTGAAGAAATTTGTAGTTCCAATGCAAAAGTACGTCAACAAATACGTCAAGAATATTTGTGCGTAAAGGCACCGCGACTTTGAAGAGGAAGGCGCAACTTTTTATCTGAGAGTTTTTAACTGAAGGTAATGAAATACTTCTTTCGCTATCTAAGTTTATTCGTTTTTCTTCGTGGTTGTTCTTTTGTTATACACGTTCTGGCACCAGCAGCGTGTAAGGTGCGTTACAGAAACTTTTATTTACACATCCGTACAAAATAAATAAGCATTGGAATATGAGTTCTGCCATATACATTAATGACTTCTCCACTCACAATCAAAACTGTAAAAAGAGACGGATGTTTATGACCTAATAAGGAAGTTTGAAATAGCTCGTGTTTTATCTCTGCTACTCAAACGTGCTGCCGTTCTAAACACCAGATGAGAGACCCCGTTCATACAGCTGTTGCACTTTGTATATTATTTCTGCGTCGTGTGTTAGAATGACGACGTGGTAATGCTAAGAGCTGTTTTAAACACGAGCTCAGACATTAAGCGGGATTTGGATGGTTACCATTGAAGCACGTTGCTAAAGCTAGTTAGGATCAGGTGAAATGTGTACACGAAAACTTACATTTAGCATGCTATAATATACGAGTCCGTCAGAAGTATAAATTTTGATGCTGTAGTAAAATTTTGTTTCTGGTTCGCACAGACCACCTACAAAAAGATAAGCAGCATAATGATGAATTCCGTTCATCCTGCGTTGAAAGGATAACGTACCGTAATATGATAAACATTAGATGCCTTTTAATCTTTGGTGCTACGGGACTTCCTAACCTGATTACTATCATGATTATACGAATACCTGTGAGAGAAAATGCGCAGAAAATCCGTAGTTTCTGTATTATTTATTTCCATTTCTACTGCATTATTCATTCTCTCTGAAAAGCTAAAGTTAAAGTGAACCCTTCTACAGGCACTGATGCTCTGTACAGGCCTTACGACCCATAGGGGGAGTAGAGACATAGCTCTACTCTTTCTTGACCAAGGCACTAGAAGGGGGTGAGGGGCCAGCGTTACGCCCCGGCAGCTCTTTACCCCCGGGAAAAGACCCGGAACCCATTGTACAGGAGGCTGGGTGGGCCCCAGGGCCTGTCTGGACAGGTGCGGAAAATCTCGTCCCCCACCGGGATTCGATCCCCGGACCGTCCAGCCCGTAGCCAGTCGCTATACAGACTACTCTACCCTGCCCCATTCTCTCTGAGCGTTGACATTTTGCAACAAGACACGTGTACTTCGTACACAGTAAAAAAGGTAAAGCATTCCTGTACAGGCTTGGACAGGCTCTGAGGGTTCCAGAAGGATGAGGCTTCCAGATTTCAAGAACAGTCGGCACACGAAGGCGGTGTTAGAGGCTGAGTCGACTCCAGGGCCATAGTGTGGCCGGAAGGATTACATCAATGAAAAATTCCATTGACACCCTCCGGAATCCAACCCCCGACCTTCCCGTCGCGAACGATACACCGGCAGATGCCCTCACGCACACGAATTCTGCAAGATCAGTTATGGTCACTTGCACTGATAATTATATCTCGCAATTCAGAAACAGATCCATTATGGATCAAGGCCAATTCTATATGTTTGTATGCCACTGCGAATCCTACAACAGTATTCCAAACAGATAGACATTTAACTTAGTGTATATGTGTTACTGGGCTTTACTGCCTCTGACAGTATATGAACAATGTTGGCGATGTCCTTACATTACAAATGTGTATTAGTATTGTAACTATATCCTGTTTTGACATGTTTTAAAAAACTTGATGTTTTATACTTCGTGATGATGTTGATGTAATTGCCGAAACATGTAGTAGGGATAGAAATTGTACTGTTGTACACATGTGGGGTTTGTAATTAAGAGGCGTACTGTCATCTCGCCGGTTCAAGTGCCCACGCGGTCCAAGCCGTAAGTCTGCGGCCGCTTGCCTGCTGAGACTGCAGGTTCGAATCCCACCGGGGGCATGGATGTCTGTCGTGAGTGTTGTGTGTTGTCAGGTAGAGGTCTCGGCGACGAGCTAGTCACTTGTCCAGAGGATTCCTACCGAATGTGGTGCGTCGTTGTGTGTGATCTAGAAACCTCGTGAATGAGGAGGCCCTGGCCCAATGGGGGGCTATCGCGCCAAATACAAACAAACTGTCATTGCACACAATGAACGATGTCGACATAGAAACGGAAGTTGCCGAAACGTCACGACGACAAAAGAAAAATGTTTTGTTACGTTGTTTATAAAAATGTTCCTCAAGAACGTAACACAACTGTTGGTTCGTTACGGGTCTGTTCATTTTTTAAGGCCTGTCACGTTTTTGAACATTTGCTCTGTTAATTAAAAAATGTAATAAAATATAGTCTATTATGATAATATTTAATTAATAGACAAAAACACAACGGGATGCCTTGTCTTCAAATTATAAACAATGGTGCCATTCGAGCAATCATCCACCAATACGAAAATCTAAAAATAAATATACATAATTACAATGCCAATATATATTTCACTCAGAGATGTTTTCGCAACAACAAAAATCCCTAACTTCGCTAAAATTAATATAACAAACACCTCCCCAGATTCAAAATTAATAATAATAATAATAATAATAATAATATCTATTAACTGAAATTGGGTTGTCACCCGGTGGCAGTGGTTATTTTACATGTATACAATATATGAAATTGGTTACTAATAAATTTAATTCGGGAGGGCTACATGAGAAGCATGTAGTGGCAACTTGGAATCTTGGGAATTATGTCAGCATTTGCTTATAAGCACAGAGAAGCCAAGATAAAACCTGTATCGAAGTGGCCGGTCGCAAGACCTACCGAATATTGACTTCTAGCCAAATTCGCGCAACACAAATTGTGTTAGAATATATTTTATTACTTTATTTAATCAATAGATAGAAACACAACGGACGTGCCTTGCCTTAAAGTTATAAAGAACATTTGCTCATTATTTGTGACATGTTTAGGCCTTAGCACACGGCAGTCCCTGGTTATCTTTTAGGGTCCGCTCCTGTTCTTGTGGCAGTTAGTGCCGGTTGTGCTGACATCTGTGTTGTTATGTTGTTAGAACTGATCACGACAAATTGCAGCTACTCTTAGAGTCGTATGACTTTTTTTGCGAACTCGCACTCGGCCGGAAGAGTCGGACACTCCTCTATTCAAGTTGGGTCGACCTATAACGCGAAGTGTGCTGCCCGGTAGCTCTGTCCGTGACACGCCACTGCACATTTCTTGGTGACGTAAAGTAACATAATGCAATTTACATACTTTTCTTTTTGTTTTGGGGATTTTTTTGGTGGCTTCTTGTATGTTAGCCGAAACGTGTTGCGTTAAAAACATACTTCTTCTTGTAATGTGTTTTCTTTTGGGTAATTCCCCGGCGTCTGAGTTCTAATAGCCGACGTTTCGGAACACTGTATCAGTTCCATATTCATAGGCAGGTGGATGAAGTATGACAGGGTATGGGATGTGTGGTGTATGTGGCAAGGTGTACATCGGACAGAGCGGACGGTCCATCCAGCTCCGCATTAAAGAACATGAAAGACACATCAGACTGGTTCAACCCGACAAATCAGTGGTTGCTGAACACAGTTTCAATCATGACCACATCATCAGATTACAGGACACTAAACTCCTCGCCACTAAAGCCACTTACATGGATCGTCTCATCAGAGAAGCCATCGAAATTGAGATGCATCCCAATAACATCAACAGAGATGGGGGATTCAACCTCAGCAAATCCTGGAAGCCACTGCTACACAAACTCAAGAAAGGGAGACATCCACCGAGTACACTACAGTGATCCCACCCGCACTAGCACTTATATACCTCCCCCTCTCCACAACCTGTTGTGCACCTACCCGCCCCCATCCGGTCACTCGCCTTCCATTGGCTCCTCCACTGGTCTGCCAGAACCCTGTCAGGTATAAATACACCACATATCCCATACCCTGTCATACTTCATCCACCTGCCTATGAAGATGGAACTGATTGAGGGTTCCGAAACGTCGGCTATTAGAACTCAGACGCCGGGGAATTACCGAAAAGAAAACACATTACATATAGAACACGGCGAAAGCTTAAAATCAAGAATATTCTTTTTCTTCCATTGGCACTACAGCCCACTGTGGGCTTTGGCCTGTCGAATAATGTCCTTCCATTTTTTCCTATCTGCCACCAGCTCTGTCTATCTTCTCACTCCCATCACTTGAAGATCTCTTTCTACTTCCTCTTACCATCTTTTCCCGGGTCTTCCCCTTCTTCTCGTCCCTTCCAGTTCGTGACTGAAGATCGTTTAAGCATCCTATCCTCCTCTATTCTCTCTAGGTGACCTAACCAGCTTATCCTTTGTCTTTTTATCCTTTTTACTATATTTTCTCATTTGGTCATCTCTTCTAGTTCTCGATTCCTCCGACTTTTCCATTCCCCGTGTTCATATTTAGGACCATATATTCTTCTAAATATTTTCCTTTCAAAAATTAACAGAGCTTGTTCTTCTTTCTTTGTCAGCGTCCATGCTTGTTAAAAACCATACAACATACTGAAAGAATTCAGCTGTAACTGTCGTTTATCATCCTCACACTTTATGTATCTTTGTACCAATAGGATGTCTTAAGTAAAAATATTTTATGGTACATACTGTACGTCATGTTCGGGCGGTTATGTATTCTGTTGTAGGCATTCAGCTAGCTGACAGAGAGAGAGAGAAAGAGAGAGAGAGAGTTTGTGCAGTTTTTTCTCTATTCTTTCATCAAAATATCTATTTCCATTACAGGCCTGGACAGACTCTGAGGGATTCCAAGAGGTTGAGGCTCCCAGAACTTCTAGGCACTCGGCACATGAGGTGACAACGTTGTCAGCCCTACACACCGGCCGCCTTTACCCCTGTTACTGCTTTCTGTTAGAGCGTGAGTCGCCTCCTTGGCTACAGTGGGGCCGGAAAGATTAAATCATTGAAAATTCTCAATGACACCATGCGACCTTCCAGCTTGTACCGCAAGGCCTCAGCCAACCGCTCCACCGCGTACCCCCTCCCTTGAAAATATCTGTGTGTTTTTATTAAAACTGACCACGATACTAATTCAGCATTTCATAAATGTCTTGCCACTCGATGTTACGTGGCCTGCGTAATAAATATTTATTACACAGGTCATATATAATCGTCGTTCAGTGCCTTAGCAGTGATGCATCCATTGTTCTCTTCATTAACAGATTTCACTTAATCCAGTAAAAGTAAAAACTAAAGGCCGTGCCATTACATGTCAAGCAGGTATAGCGTGGAGGCTGAGGTAAAGCTCTAACCCAGTGGGCTGTGTTTGGAATGCTATACAGTGTTTAGTGAAAATAGCTATCATCTTTTAGGTAGAGTGTTCTGTCTCCATTTTCAGGATTTAACACTCTTCATGGACTGATACACCCTTTGCTGAAGTATTCTACTCCGAAACGTCGGTAACTGTTACCAGTCCATACGGCGTAACAGCCCAGAAAACCTTAATCTTTATTAACACCGCTGAGAGAAACTCAAATGTCACAGGAATGGCTGTCTTCATAACCCGTTTTCTTCGCCGTTATCTTCCCACGCCTACCGGATAGTGCGTTATGTTGCTGCACGTCGTGATTTATGCCGCACGTATCGTGCTCGAACACGACTTTTCTCCCGCTCCGTTGCACGTGCTGACTGAGAAATAATGGCACACGTGGCGCTATATTGTTTGCCTATGACTTCAGTAAGTGGATCGCCGGCATTTGAATCTGTTTTCGTAGTTCGTTAACCGTCAGGCTGGTCTGGTGCGCTGAAAAGTTGCCTGATGCTCATGGTAGTGTCCGCACACTGACCATTAATGTGTTCCTGCATGTTCACAGTGCAAAAATACTTGCGTGTAATAGCCATCACTCGCTCGGCAACAGCCACTCCGCTGCGTCAGAACTAGAAAGCAAAGGGCTATTCCGTCTCGCAGTTTGTTTTAGATAGTCCCAGGTGTTCTCTGTGTGTTGTTTCCTTCATTGGAGTCTGATGAGATGCCGTCAGTAGTTTATCTTCGTGTTTTAGAACGGTATGTTTCTGTTTAGCTCCTGGAGGATTTTTTTTTCAGTTATTTGCAGACCTGTCGTCGCAATGCGTGGCTCGACTCTACAGGACTGACTCCACTGGCAAAATTTAAAATCTGAAAGACCAGGAATTTCTCTGATAATATGTTAACGATCTTTTCCCATATCCCGGGTAGTTCAGTCGGTATAGCGACTGGCTACGGGCTGGACGGTCCGGGGATCGAATGCCGGTGGGGGCGAGATTTTCCGCACCCGTCCAGACCGGCCCTGGGGCCCACCCAGCCTCCTGTACAATGGGTACCGGGTCTTTCCCGGGGGTAAAGAGCGGCCGGGGCGTAACGCCGACTCCTCACCCCTTCTAGTGCCGTGGTCAAGAAAGAGTAGAGCTACACCTCTACTCCCCTTATGGGCCGTACGGTCTGTACAGAGCCACAGTGCCTGTACAAGGGTGCAATTTACCTTTACCCTTACCTTTTCCCATATCACCTAAGATTTGATATCCATCTTCCGCCGCGCTGTAAACGAGATCTTCGCTCTTCTGCGATGTTACTCAACTTGATCGGTAAGTAGTTGCCGACGTTTCGGGACACTTTGTCCAGATTTTAGACGGCTTGACCCCTAGAAAATAGGACCGATAGGCCCTACCGAAACATCGGTAACTGACTACAACTAACGCTGAGTAACATCCCAGAAGAGCTCAGACGTTACTGAAGAAGTTTGAATGGTTTAGTGCAAGAGCGGGGCTGAAAATGAAACTTCATATTTGCGTAGAGATGAATAAGTGTTAGGAATCATTGGACAAGAGTAATTATTAATTACGCTCTGTCGATGCTTATGATGCAAATGAAGACAGTAGACGTCAGATTGCTAAGGTTTGCAGACAAGGTATTTCGTGGACGTGTTTATTGAAAGCCAGTTAGAAACAAAAGGAAGATAAAATCACTGAATAGCTCTTTTCGGGTTGAACTACAGCAAATAACACCAATATTCATTTGCTGAGTCGCAGGCCCAAACGACCGAAGTAGGTGACGGTTAACACCGTATATCTTCTCTACATTAGTTCTTATGCTCTAAATATCTAGTGTGATGTATAATATACGTGGGCCGGGTAGATCAGCCGGTATAGCGATTGACTACGGGCTGGACGGTCCGGGATCGAATCCCGGTGCGGACGAGATTTTCCACCCGTCCAGACCGGCCGTGGGGCTCACCCAGCCTCATGTATAATAGGTACCGGGTCTTTCCCGGGGGTAGAGGCGGCCGGGGCGTGGGGGTGAACCCCCACCCCCGTCTAGTGCCGAGGTCTTAGAAAGAGCAGAACTATACCTCTACTCACCCTAAGGGCGTTCGTGGCCTTTAAAAAGGGTGAAACCCAACATATATAACACACATGTATATACATTTATTAAATCTGTTTGTACTGACAGTAACTATTCGTTCTCCTTCTCTGTCCTTTTTGCTATTTTCCCGACTTGTTCTGTACCTTATTGCAGGTAAAATGTAAAGGTAAAGGTCACCCTAGAAGAGGCCACGAAGGCCCAGAGGGGGAGTAGAAGTATAACTGTACACTTTTTTAACCTGGGCGCTAGATGGGGTGGGTGGTCAACGCCACGCCCCGGCCGCTTTACCCCCAGGAAAGGGACCCGGTAATAATTGTATAGGAGGATGGGTGAGCGAGGGCGGAAAATCTCGCCCCTACCGGGATTCGATCCCCGGACTGTCCAGCCCGTAGTGAGTCGCTATACCGATTACGCTATCCCGGCCCATTTACCTTATAGCAGGGGTGAAAAATTGCCAGGAATCTAGTGGCCCATAGGACTACATTTTATGTGGTGGCGCTTAATATTTCCAGCATAGTTATAGCACTGATTTTCCTTACCAACAAAAAAGTGTGGGGACCGCGGTAGCACAGTTGTTAATGCGCTGTTCTTCAAGCCGGAAGGTCGCTGGTTTGATTCCAGATGGTGTCATTGGAATTTGTCATTGACATAATCCTTCCGATCGCACTATGGCCCTGGGGTCGACTTAACCTCTAGCAGAAATGAGTATCAGAACTATTTCCTAGGAGTAAAAAGCGGCCGGTGCGTAAGGCTAACAACCTTACCACCATCCTGGGCCACTGTCACGTAATCTGGGAACCCGAACTTCCTGGAACCCTCTGGGCACCTCGGGCCTCTAATGGGACTGATTTACCTTTTAACTTTACAGAAAAGTGTATCGGTGCACATGTACCGAGACTAAATCGCCGGATAACCGCTAGCTTCAAAGGCCATTCCAACATCGAGGATATGAAAACAAAAATGCAGATGAAAACGTTAGATTTTGTAAAAGGAGTTTAAAATGTAGTGCGAAACTCGCAGAAAACACCGCGTCTCTATTACAAAGACCGGTGGGTTAATGCCATTCAGGAAAACTGACGTTTATTGTTTGAGATTCATACGAAACACATACGAATACAGTCTGTGCGAGAAATGTAGTTCAGTTAATGGCGTATGGTGCATATAGTAGTCAGTAAGCTTTATGTTTGCCTTCTCTCACTGCGATGTGAGTTGATCAATCGATGCATATGAAACACAGTCACTTCATCGGCTTTCACCGGTTCTATCCAGTGACATGTTCTGAGACAGAATAAACTATGAAACTGTGACGGTGGGACGGACTTTTCCCCTTCCGAGTGCTTGGTTCTTCCCTCCGGTATCATTCCACTAATGCCCCATACTCGCGTGTCCTTTGTCTGGTACCAAAGCTATGTGAAGTTTAGCAAATGACAGTGTGATTAAAAAAACACCAAGAAAGGAATTACTGTAGCTCGAACATGACTGTTAGTGCAGAGAAATCTTTTTTATGTACCTGTACATAACGTACTGAAAGACAGAACAGCGCGGAATCAGAACCATGCCTCGAACTGTATACTGACTCATAATTTCAACACTGAAGATGTCGGGGAAGTTAGAACATGGCTTAAAGTAATAATAGTTTAATCGTCCACGAGTTCTAATCACCTGAAGACTTTACTGAATAACATAACCAAACGAGAGTCTGGCAAACATAATTCAACCAAGAAGTATGATGCTCGGACACTGACTGCCAGCCACCCCTCCGACTAGTACCTAGTGGACTCGTCTGGCAACAAGCACAGGTTAGCGTGCCGACCGAACGCTAGGCTTCGCTGTGAAGGCAGTAGCTTTGCGACAGTTGAGGCGGTTGGAAGTTGGCTGCGCGGAGCCAGCACTTCTTAGAACGCTCTCGAGAACAAATGCCGTTCATCACGGCTTTCTTTACGAGTTTGAACCTTAACAGTAGTGACATGTATTCGTAGATTTTTGCATCAGTGTGTTGATTTGTGTGATTTTAAGCTAATTTTTGTTGTTTGAAGATAGTTTAGCAAAGTGTTGGAAGTGGTTTTGTGTTTAGTCTGCCCATGCATATTTTCATAAGTGTATTGTGAATGAAGAAGATATTCATAGCACGTATTGTAAGTGCACTTTTTAGTGAACAAAAGTTCGAAGGAAAGTTTCGAGGTAACTGAACCACGCAACAGGAATTTCAGGAGAGTCAAGGTTGCACGGACGCCGCCTGTAAGGTAAGTGGGAGCAATACCCATTATATTCTAATGAACTGATGAATGTGTACCGTCACATGTGGGTATCTGGTTAGACTGGACTCGAGAGACTGCTACTTCAGTTGAATACTTCGACATCCGGTAGTTTTTGCTGCAGGTCTGGGTAGGATAATGCATATTGCAAATTGCCTAAAATTGGAAGCGTTCCCTGTTTAATTATTTGGCAGCGTATTCCAAGAATCATGGAGTCGGGCGGGAAGATTATAGTGAAGGTTGTAGGAGGAATCATTGCGTGTTTCTGAACGGGCTGTGGAATATGACAACGGACCCCACAATAGCCAGTAATCGGTGTCGTAAATCGAACCTGGGACCTTGCGGATACGGAGAAGGAATGTGCATCATTCAAGTGATATCGTATGCAAAGGAAAAACCATGGAATAGTAGGTGTAAATGGCCGCAATAATCGGCCCTATTTGACTGCAAGTTGAGCGCGGCACGAGGCCCACTGCCTTTGCCAGCCAGCTCGGCCTGTAACAGTTGAGTGGGGACGGAAATGTGAAAGTGAAATCAAGCAGGACCAGTCTTTGCAACTTAACTCAGTGTTCTGCATACAGATCTTTGTACTTCAGCGATTAATGCTTTGAATACAACATCAGTACGTGTCCGCAGGTTTTGTGAATCTAAGTAAATGACAATCACACTACACGTTAAAAGTCTGCTTGCTTCCGTATATCGTCGTTTACTGTTGACACTCGAATACAAACTAATAAGTTAATGTGCGTACGGGAAAAATGCTTTCTCTTGGGATTTTAGTCCGCTTAGTCCGATTTAAATTTGTAGACTTCTTTTTTAGTAAACAGCGGCAGTCAGGGTAGAAGGGGTTTACCAGACTTCACGGCGTCAAATTTCGTAATACATATTTATGTTCACTGTCTTGGTAATCGCATATCTACTTGTTTAATTGTATGACTGTAAAGAAGAATAATCAGACGATATCTGTATCAATCTGAAGACCCATTTGTTTTGGCTTGTTGCATTTAACTTGAACTTAATACGGTTATCGTGACAGGAATGCTGTTTGTAGTGCATCAACCTGTATTGTGCGGACCAAAGCAATGTGCGTTATACAGAATACAAGTAATAACTTCGTAGAAGATGACTGTGACGCTTACTACTTTTCATGGGTGTGAAACTTGGTCTCTTACATTGAGGAAGGAACATAGACTGAGTGTGTTCGAGAATAGGTTGCTGAGGAAGATACAGGGCCTAAGAGGAACGACGTGACAGGGGAGTAGAGAAAACTACATAAAAAGGAGCTTCGTGATCTGTAATTTCTCACCAAATGTTATTAGGGTGATGAAGTCAAGAAGGAGATGGGCAGGGCGTGTGGCACGTATGGGTGCCTACAGGGTTTTGGTGGGACAATTGAGGGAAAAGGACCACTCGGAAACCCAGGTGTGGATGGGGAGGTTGGGGGTGGGGGGAGGGGGGTTGACCCTCGTGAATACGGTAATGAACTTTCGGGTTCCGCAAAATGCGGGGGATTTCTTGACAAACTGAGGACCTGTTAGCTTCTCAGGAAGGAGTTCGGAGTTAGTAGTTCGTTCGTATATATCGGCGTTTAAGGAGTAACTGCTGCCGTTGAAAGTTCAGATTAACAGTTGCCACATCTCACAGAAGGCATCATTACCTCAGATATTGCTTCGTACGCCTGTGTATCAAATGAACCATTTGTTACACTCCATAGCTTGTATCGTAAAGTTGCCCTATTTCCTCCTACAGTACACTGTTGCAGCGCAGACACTTCCAGAATTGTATCCAGTGATTTGCGATGGGATGGGAAAATTGAAGTGGCTGTTCCATCATTTTGTTTTATAATTTCAATGTGACCTTTTCTATAACATGCATTTTCACATTTCCCCCTGCTATTTTTTTTTTTATAAAGTGTTTTGTGAAACCTGAATAGATTATTGGTTTTACGTGCTTCATACAGTAATTGATCTGAATATCGTTCACGTGAAGTTTACATAACAACATATACCGTCGTAAGGGGTAATGTTTTTGGGATTATGTATATGAATAAGGTAATGCTTTCTAAGAATAGGACGCGCGGACTGTCACGGTCGGTACTGCTTGCCTTGTGTTACCACTCTCTCTTTCGTTTGTACTATGCACTTTTCGGATATTCGTAACTCTAGGCTGTTCTGCAACATGCCGATCAGCTACTGTAGAATATTGTTAGTAGTGTTGATTTGTTATCGACAGTGCAGTAGACGTGACTGAATTGAAAATAAGTTATTTTCTTACTTTGAGTCCAGAAATCAAAAGTTACGCGCGTTCAGTTATGTGGCATTTTCTCCCTCCAGTAGACCTATTTGACACTGTATGGATTTCGTTTGAGATTATGGCACCTCAGCGAACATTGTTTCCGGGCGCAGGCGATACAATGCGTGTGTGTAAAGCTCCAGGCAATCTGAGGCATTGTAAACAGTTAACGGTGAATTTGTCCCCCTTTACGTCACGTAGACCTACAAGGGGATTAGAGGTATATCTCCACTCATGCGTAAATCGGTAGTGATAATAATGTGTGTCACCATCAACATAGTTTGGAATTATGTTCGTACTTAAATATTGCTTATTGTATCTTATATTTGCATTGCATTTCTGTACTTTGTGTTTCAAATTTTTGAACTTGTTGATGACGCGGGCTTTACTATAGCTGTGAATATTTTGATGCAGTCCGTCTCTTTGTAAAGTAATTCCATTACAGGCCTGGAATAGCCCAGAGGATTCCAGGAAGTTAAGGTTCCTAGGTTGCATGACAACGGCACAAGATGGTGGTAAGGTTGTCAGCCTTACGCACCGGCCGCCTTTACCCCCAGGAAATGCTACTGGTACTCATTTCTGTTAGAGGCTGAGTACTTTGATAAATACAGGGACGGTAAGGTACATATTGCTGTTGATTTATCAAAAGTACAGCCGGACGAATTTCTTCATAACAGCTACACTCGTTCTTAACCACGGCACTAGAGGGAGGTGAATGATGAACGCTACGCCCCGGCCGCTTGATCACCCCCTAGGTAAAGAACCTGGGTACCCAGTGAGTAGGAGGATGCGTGGGCGCCAGAGGCGGCCTGCACGTTTGGGAGAAGTGAATAAAATCTTGTCTCTACCGGGATTCGAACGACGGACCGTTCAGCCCCGTAGTTCTATCTGGGCTTAAATGGTCAAAGCAACTGCAGTGCGTATCGAAGGCGTATTGCATATAGAGCGCAGGCAAAGTACTGTGAGTTTTCGTGTATCGAAAGTTTAGAACCTCAATGCCCATATTCCTTATTGAGAAGCTAACAGTCGCGCAGATAATCCAAAAAATCTTCTTGTTGTATAAAACTGGGAGGTTCATTACTGTTTTCAGAATAACCATTCACGGGTTCCTCTAGTACACCCCAACATTCCAATCCATACCAATAGCTCAGTCGGTATAGCGACTCGCTATGGGCTGGGCGGTCCGGGGATCGAATCCCAATGGGGGCGAGATATATCGCACCCGTCCAGACTGGCCCTGGGCCCACCCAGCCTCCTATACAATGTGTACCGGATCTCTTTCCCGGGGTTACAGCGGCCGGGGCGTGGCTTTGACCAGCCACCCCATCTAGCGTCGAGGTTAAAGAAAGAGTAGAGCTATACCCCTACTACCCCTCTGGGCCTTCGTGGCCCATTCTGGGGTGAACTTTACCTTTACCATAATATCCTATAAGACTGTTATTAAGCTCCCATGTGTGGCCATGTCCGTCTCCTTCAGGTCGTCAGACTAAATACCCATTTGCAATGTTTTCCCTGTGTGATCCACACTGCAATATAACGTGAATACGCAGTGCCTCTTCGGTGTAGTTACACATAAGCGTAAAATGACAGAAACTGTACGGGGGCGTGGAGACGCGACGCGTACGTTATCAAATATTTATGCGTCTTAAGAAACCAGCTGTGGTAAACTCAGAAACGAGTGTTTATTACGTGCACCCAGCACGAAATTTGCACCTGGCTTGGCGATCGCCGCCTCCCCTCCACCTCCAACCGGTGATTTGCTTCCTTCACTTAGTGAAACATATCAAACCTATTAAAATGATACTGTGCCTTAACGTTACATGCACCATGCTCTGATTTGTATTATTTTGCTGTCCTTAGACGGGCTTATCCTTTTAAAGACGAAACGCAATCTGCTTTATTTAAGGAATCAGTCCGTACCGCGCTGTAAACACTTCACACCACGGTTATAAAAAGCAATCAGTTAGTGACGTATACAGCAAAGTCCGCTATCTGTTCTGAGATCCATACAAAACACTCAACGCCAAGCAAGCACCATGTAGAATTTTTGAATGATAAACCTGGTGGTACGTAGAGAAACCGCTAGGCTTTAAAAGGTGAAGTAGTTACACTTCGATGTTATGTTCTGTTATGTTTTGCTTGTAACATTAACACACGAACATTTCCCTGATGAAGATGCTTAGGCATCGAAACATCCTGGAGTTACAAGAAATAAATGTTAGACTCCATTTGAAATGTGACGGAACACGGTGACGCACGGGTGGCGAAGTGAAAGGGAAACCGGCGAATGGAGTGGGTAGCCAGTACTCTTCACACTACATCGGAACATGGTGTATCCAGCATTACTACCGCTGATGCGCACACCTCGACTGCCAGTAGTCGACTGAACTGACGCCCCCGCCGATTTAAATGGACTCGTCCGT
>Ga0136643_10001925_pt1 | contig 26249 bp, 12 predicted proteins | sample TergutLab28metaG_FD_96883 | JGI IMG/M metagenome (GOLD analysis project Ga0136643, IMG submission 96883) | Labiotermes labralis P1 segment gut microbial communities from Petit-Saut dam, French Guiana - Lab288 P1 (version 3) (version 3) | ecosystem: Host-associated > Arthropoda: Insects >... | reverse complement strand
TGTGGCGCCAAAAACAAAAAATACTCAATGTAAAATTACTTTCGAAATATTGTATCAAAATGTTGGGGATATTACGATCAAACAAACTGAAGCTTATGGCGACGTTTATTCCATGGATTTTCAGATTATATGTTTGAGACAGTGTTACGTGACATGTGTTTGGATCACAAGCTGTTTCCACATTCTTTCACTATCTTGCGTTCTGATATGGTCGGTAACAGTATTTTAGGGGTGGTGATGTTCTAATAGAGGTTGCTTCTAGGTTTCGTACCTTTAAACACAGGTAAGATCCAGAGTTTTATGAGGCATGCGTCTGGATCGAAATTTCCACCCAAAAGGACCGCAGTTCACTTACTGGTAACCATAATTTCTTCCCCAATGCCAACCGGACGTTATTTCTAAATACTATTGTTCTTTGGAGAAAAATCATGGTACTAAAAATCAGTGTTTCTGTGATGGGGATTTGAATATTCCTAATTTTGATTTGGAGAGAGGTTTGCCCCTATTAAACTGTCATTCTTATTCAGAACTAAGGGGTGATACAATTTACACCTCAGCTGGCCTCATGGGTCTGAGTCAGTGTCTCTTGATCCATGTTTTACTAATTTCATTCTTGTAAACGCATTCTTTGGCGAAGTAGGTGCTGTCAAGCTCGATCCCTACCATCCGCCTATTGTCATTGAAATTCATTTTGTTTTACACAACTACGTCATACCATGAGCATGTCTACCGTAAATATGGAGTAGGAGATAATAGCTTGTTATTCAGGTTTCTTTCTAACTATGACTAGTCGTGAGCGTACAGTCATAATGCAGTAGCTGCTGCAGTAGACTGTTTTAAAATGCTATTTTTTCAGCTATGAATTTAGTCGTTCCCCGGGGTTTCATCCGAAAGTCCAGACTCCCGCAATGGTTTTCTCACACACTGATTTTCTACATTCAGAAAAATAATTATTTTATAGGCGATACAACAAAAGTAAAAACGAATAATTTCGTAGTAAATTTTCCCGCTAGTGGAAGCTTGTTAAAATTTCAATCAAGCCTGACTAACTTAACAGGTGTAAGAGCACAGACGACAATCTAAAAACCCGACCTACCAAATTTGGAAGACTGTATCCTATTTTAGAAAACACAATTCCATGCTATTCATCTTGATGCAAATGGTACCAATGCAGCTAAACCTCTCGTGGCAGCTGAAGGTATTGCAGACACTTCCAATCGAATTTAGTATGCTCCATACCAGTGCATTAATGGATATATCAATTTACACAATAAGAACAACAAATACAGGTGTGTGAAAAGTGTTTATCACACGTTATTCATTACCGGCATGTTTCGGTCGCTGTCGCGGTTATCTTCAGGGTAACATACAAGAGTACAAGGAGTCCCAAACAAATTGTTGCAATGCATTAGGGTAGCAGTCACTTTTAAAACAAGTAAAAAATTCATTCCTACATGGTAATTGAATTTCAGCTTATTAACTACTAATATCTGATAAAATTAAATTCCTTTAAATAGCTGGGTGTATTGTTTTATGTAGTAAGTATGAACCTTGTAATAGAATTAAAAATAACACGGCTAGTCCTAACAAATATTTCAGTTGCCTGAAATAATTTTTGGACCTGCGAAACCTTGTCGGTGAAAACCCCATGAAGATGGCACCTTGGACCGAAACATGTAGGGGTTGGCACCTGATAAGAAGTGCATGTTGTGAACTATTTTATTATGTTTTAATTAGTGTAATTTTTTAAAATATGGAATGTAAGAAAATGCACGGTATGAACAACAAAAGTCTTCAACAACCAATTCGGTTACCTAACTTGATTTTATTTCTTCTCCAGTTGGTCTTCAGCGTCAAGTTGATTAAATTTCTTTTGACCTAAGGAGTGCATTTGACCTTGCTTCGCATCCTATGGTACATCACATACCTTGTGCATACGAGCTTTCAGACGGTTAAGGAAACTAGAATCGTGCTTATCTTTCGAATCAGCAGTTTTCTGTACGCATTCTAGACACTTATAATTTACCTTTGGAAGCTTCTTCGGAAGTTCCACAGGTATCTGGATTAGGTTCTTTGCTTTTTATTATATTTATTAAGGATCTTTTAATGTTATTAAGCAATCTAAATACCTTTGATTTGCTGTTGACGTTAAAATATTTCGTGCTATAAGCTTCGTTGACGATTGCATTCTGCTGCAATCTGATATTGAACATGTACAGTACAAGGTTCGTGCGATGCTAACTTCATGATATTAAACAGTAGCAAAACTGGGGGTATTGTTTCTTCTAGGAAAACAAATGTTCTTAATTACACTATTAATTATGGGACCTTCCTAGTACCCGTACGGACAGTATCAAAGACTTTGGGGCAAAGAATTTGGGGTAAATTTGATTCAAAACTGCATTCCCACATACATGAGGACTATATTTTCTCCTAATCACTAAGGATGCTAGGCTTAATACAAAATATAAACTATTTATTTTCTATTCTTACAGCTTATTAATATCGCACTCAAAAATAGTTAGACCCAAACCTGTGTATGCCTCAATTGTGTGGAAATGTATAACGTCTAATGACGCCGAAAAACTGGAATGGATTCAGTGGATGTTCCTAGCATTGTGTCAAAATCTTCTCTTTAATCATGAACACGTTACGAGAATTTTTCAAGTTTATAAAGATTTATGACAGAAGACTTCATCTAGATGTGATATTTTTATTTATATTTCTTACGGTTTAAAATGTTACCAGTCTGGTTTACATAACGCGTTTATTTGAACGGTAGCAATATATTGGAAGAGAAACATAAGTTGTTAGAACGGTAGGATTACATCGAAACAGAAACATAAGTTATTTGAACGATAGCATTGCATTGGAACAGAAACTTAAATTATTTGAACGGCAGCATTATATTGGAACACAAACACAAGTTATTTGAAAGGCAGCATTGCAGTGGAACGGAAACGTAAGTAATTTGAACGGTAGCATTATATTGGAAAATAAATATAAGTTATTTGAACGGTAACACGGCAATGGAACACAAACAAAAATTATTGGAACGGTAGCATTACATCGAAAGAGAAATAAAAGTTATTTCACGGTAGCATTACGTTGGAACAGAAACATAAGTTATATGAAAGGTAGCATAACATTGGAACGGAAACATAAGTTATTTGAACAGTAGGATTATATTGGAAAATAAAAATAAGTTATTTAAACGGTAGAATTACATTGAAACACAAACATAAGTTATTTGACGGTGGCATTACATTGTAACAGAAACACAAGTTATTTGAACGGTAGCACAACATTGGAACGGAAACACAAGTTATTTGAACGGTAGCATTATATTGGAACAGAAACATAATTTATTTAAACGGTAGCACAACATTGGAAACATAATTTATTTGAACGGTAGCATTAGATTGGAACAGAAACAAAAGCCATTTGAACGGTAGCATTACACTGGAAAGAAACATAAGTTACTTGAACGGTAGCACAGCAATGGAACACAAACACAACTTATTTGAACGGTAGCATTATAATGGAACAGAAGCATAAGTTATTTGAACGGCAGCATTATATTGGAACACGAACATAAGTTTTTTGAAAGGTAGCATTACAGTGGAACGGAAACATAAGTTACTTGAACGGTAGCATTATATTGGAAAAGAAACATAAGTAACTTGAAAGGTAGCACTGCAATGGAACGCAAACAAAAATTATTTGAACGGTACCATTACATCGAAAAAGAAATAAAAGTTATTTCACGGTAGCATAACACTGGAACAGAAACATAAGTCATTTGAACGGTAGCATAACATTGGAAAGGAAACGTAAGTTATTTGAACGGTAGGATTATATTGGAACAGAAACGTAAGTTTTTTGAATGGTAACATTACATTGGAACAGAAACATAAGTTATTTGAACTGTAGCATAACATTGGAAGGTAAACATAAATTATTTGAACGGTAGCATTATATTGGAACAGAAACACAAGTTATTTGAAAGGTAACATTACCCTGGAACAGAAACATAAGTCATTTGAACGGTAGCATAACATTGGAACAGAAACATAAGCTATTTGAACGGTAGCATTATATTGGAACAGAAACATAAGTTATTTTAACGGTAGCATTGCATTGAAACACAAACATAACTTATTTGAACGGTGGCATTACATTGAAACAGAAACATAAGTTATTTGAACGGTAGCATTACATCGATACACAAACTCAATTTTGTCATGAATGAGACGGAATTAAAATTTTAGAAAACTTTTTTATTTAAATCTGACAAGGAAGCCCAACAATCTCCGTACACTTGTCGCAACCAGGAAATGTTAATCTAATTGAAACTTTGAACTCAGCACATTCCAGACTGCCTTGCTTGCCCAGCGCCTTAGTCTGGTCCATAAATGTTTTCCTACAGACCTACTGAGGCACTAAATTACAGCACCCTTTAATATTTGCGCTTGGTTTATGACCAGACGGCCGGTGCGTAAGGCTGACAACCTTACCACCATCCTGTGCCGTTGTCACGAAATCTGGGAGCCTTAACTTCCTGGAACCCTCTGGGCCTGTCCAGGCCTGTAATGGAACTGCTTTACCTTTACCTTTTGTGACCATATATGGTCTGCTATGCAGATCGAAATACTAGAACTACACTTTCCTCTCTATATAACTCTCTCCCTTGCGGTTATTGTAGATACTTGAATTCTTTTGGCACTTTTGCTCGACTACTGTGTACTCCGGCGGATAGACTATCCTAGAGTTATTTCTAGACTCCGAGATCTTAATACCTTAACACCCACAGGTTTTACCTGGGCACAAGTTAGTGGAAGACAAGTGTCTTACCCCAGTAGGCACGACAGTATATTTGAAGGCTAGAATTACACTGAAACAGAAACATAGTTTATTTGAACGGTAGCAATACCATGAAAAAGAAACATACTTAATTTGAAATATAGCATTACACTGAAAAAAGTAGTCTATTTGTACTGTAGCATTACACTGAAACAGAAACATATTTTATATAAATGTTCGCATTACCCTCAACAAAAATATCGTTTACTTGAAGGGTAACATTACACTTAACGGAATTTTTAAGTTATTCGAATGATAAATATTGTATTCATCAGGAAACAGTTTTTCTTTTATCTTGTTGGATATAATAATTCGATATATATCAAATTATCAGTTTTTAAAATGAACTTGTATAGAACGAGATGAAATTGTTTAAGAATTATACGAAAGTAATTTCTTTTTGCTCTCCTGCAACTTCTGCAGCTCTTTTGATGTTCAGAGTTGGCTGTATTTACATTAAAACATTTATACACGTTCCAGATGGCAGTAGTATTTCTCCAGTGTCAAAGACCACGTAATAGAGGTGTATGGTTACTGCGAGGCGAAGTTCGACGCTTTCTAGTTAAATGAAAAGCGATATTATTACATTGTTCGACATCGCCGGTCTTGTACGGCAACTTCTCTTACACATCCATTCGGCAGTAAATCTAGCTACACAGGCGTTTCTAATGCAGTGTCTTACTCCAGGCGTTTGAAATTACGCAAGAAAAATGTTTTAGACAGAGAATAATGAGGCTGGTAACACCAGCAGATTAACGGTTTTGCGCCCTTAAGCTCATATTTAAACGAATGCATTACACCAAGCGACGTGATCCACCTGCATTTAACTGAATTTCGATCAGTGCAAAATACTTCAACGCTCAGCGTTAGAGTTTTGCGTCTCACTTCCTCTATTATCGTGGGTTTCAACCGACATTCTATTTCATAAGAATAGGAATATGGTCCTGGAAACGTGAGGGCCACAGGAATGCGTGCGGGATGTTCCCGGGTATACCATAATATTTAAAAAAAACACCTAAGATATGGCATCTCTTGCCTCAATTTTTAATTTTAAGTAAAGTTCATTTGTTAATTTAAAAAGGTTTAGTTTACTTTTCCGTTGAAAAGAAATATTGTCCTTTACGTATGGGAATTCAATAAACATTTGACCTTTACAAAGGGGCACAACCCATTTGATGTGCTGCGCCTGCTTATGATGAGGGGACATGATGATTTAGCAAAAGGCCAGCAGTTCATTTGCTGATTTAGCCCAAAACTTACATTTTTGGTAATTTCATACAATAGCATGTTAAAACTTTGGTTTTATACCATGCACAGACTAAATAACCATTGCCATAAAGTTACCCACAAATGTGAAATGTTTGAAGACACATCACTACTGACATGATAGAGAAGCAAACAGTACCTTCTTTCGTCATTAAATACAAGTTAGTGATTATTTCAGAAATTTACCTGGTATGCCAAGGCAAGCACTTCTAGCAGGCTCAAGTCCCTTCCATCTGCTGGTATATCACTGGTGATACAACCACTGCTTAATGTATGTGCGTGTGTGTGTGTGTGAGATTATTGGAGACAAGAGCTTTGAAAACATCTTTATTGCTACATACATATACCCCCCGAAGAAAGCAGCTCAACGTCTCTTCTTCCTTTTTAAAACTCATCTTAGAGCAAAAGAGGGAGGTCAAAACATGAGCAGAGCAAAAGATCAAACCAACCTCTTCCTTCCCCTTCACCCTCTTCCTTTAAGATCCCTTTGACTGTATGCAGCACTTCACTCTCCCTCAACCCCTTAGAAAGCCTTTGTTTCTTGCTCACTCTACACAAAAGAGCTGGGGATGAAAGACTTATTGATGTAACCTTAGTCTTTGAAGTTTTCAAAGCCTTGACACACTCACAAAGTTCTCTTTCCTTCTTCTCCTCCTTGAATTGGTAATAAAAAGAAAAGTGGGGCCTTTGTACCCACTACACTTTCCTTTTTAAACCATGTTCTCCTGTTATATTTTATAATATAATCTACAAAAGACAGTACCCGCTCTTATTTTCTACCTGAAATTCGTTTAACATACTATCTCTACATTTGCATCTAGGTTGTAATACTAATTTTATGTTGAAAAATCAAAGCTAAAGTTGAACCTGCGAGTCTTGGCAATATTCCTTTGAAAAACCTACTATGTAAGACAGCTTTCTGGAATATTACATGCAAAACTCAATGTTTCTTTTAAAAAAAAGTTCATTCTATACCTAAGTTCACTGGATTCCTTTGAATTGAATACAAAAATTCAATAGTTATTAGTTCCTAATTTGTCATCAACTCTTCCTTCACAGCAACAACAGATCAAAAACATTTAATGTAATCAAAAACATATTTCATTTTCAACCCACCACATTGGAGATTCAAGTATTAAAAAGTCTGTACTGGAAAGAAAATGATGCTGATGCCCTGCTTAAAGAAGTGTACATGGAATAAACTATATCAAGGAGGGGGGGGGGGATAATTTGCATGAATCAAATCCATGTTACCACCGGTAATGTGATCAGGCAATTTACTTACCATCTGGAGAAATATGTACAATAAAATCATACATGAAAACAAGTTCTGTTTTGACCCCTTCCATAAAAGTGGAAGAAACTACCATTGTATGAGTGTGTGATGTTAACAGAGTATTTTATGTTTAGAGCAGAGGGGAAGGTAAAGTTGTGCCTGCCCATGCCATGGAAGCATACAGAGAAAAGATACATAGCTCCACTCATTCTTAACCGTGGTTCTAGATGGAAGTGAGAAGTTAACTTCACGCCCTGGGCACTTTACCCCCAGGAAAACAGCCCTGGACCCACTGAGTAGGAGGCTGGGTGGATGGTTAGAAGAGAAAAATCTCTCCCTCCTGCCATGAAACGAGCCAAAGACTGGTCACTATCCTTACAAAGCTATCCACATAACAGACCTTTTTCTTCTAGCATTGTTGTGGAAGGCTGAGATTTAGACATTCATGTGAAAACAAAAGTAAAATCAATGCATCGAAACATATTCAACACTGTGTGGTGTTTACTACACATACTATGCATAGGCTGCATATATTAATAAAAACCTCTACTTTTCTTGCTTATCCAAAATTTGATTATGACGTTACAAATTCTTCCCTCCTACATTCTTCACTGCAGTTTGCTATGCAGATAAAACAGCTGATGTGCTGCATTACTCTTTAACATTTTTTCCTTTAATCTGTGACACACTTAAACTGCTTGATAGTTACTCAACAGTTACATTTCATTTGAGACTGATTCATTCATACATGATATTAATTATAAAATAATAAATTCAATGTTCTAATACTAATAAAAGTAAACTTAATAAGTAAAAATGGTAACCACTTTATTAATTCTCCCTAAATATTTCAGGCAAACAAAGAATGCCATCACGGAGACAATTCTATGAGTTGTAGTGCAACTAATTAAGTTTACAAAAATCCTATTTTATATTTAACATAAAGTCAATTTTGCATGCAAAAATTCCACAAGCATTATTGAATTTATATTTTACTCTTTTCCTTTAGTATTATTTAACAATGATATTAAATGTAACACTATGCAGCATTGGTGATGACGAAGAAATGTGCATGAAGCAGTAGTGGAATTATGCTGCAGGATTAAACTGAAGTACATGGAGAAAAACCTTGGTAGTGCCACTTTGTCCACTACCAATCCCACGTGCAATGGCCTGGGACTGAAATCATGCCTCCAGAGAGGCTGATGATTAACCACTTACAGAACAGCATGATCCTATTTCACTCTTCACATATTCACAAGAAAACAATCCCTAAGTACCTTGTGACACAATGCAGTTGAAAGCAGAGAGTGAGGCAATAGGCATCGACTGTCAGCCATTCAGCTGTTTCTATGTGAAGATTGTGATACCTTAATATTTTCACATTTCTTTAAAGTTCTTACAAATTGGCTTTTTCATAACAACCATCTTATTCTTGTGTTTTGTCATACTTGTCATTTACTGCATTTTTTTAAAATGTTGTTCTGTTAAAATCTTTCAAAAACTGTATTAATGAAAATAATGAAGAACAACTATGAATACAGTTTAATTATTCATGTACACACCACGTATTCATATGGGATGACATGTACACACACAGTAATTTGAGGATAGATGTGCTGTGAGATACTGAACCATAACTTAGTGCATTGAAAACTTTTAAGAACATTGCTCTAGCACATCTGATATGTCTATGATCCATGCAGAGTACATCCTAGCAGTATGAGAAAACAGCTCAGGAGCTGAAAGTTATAAGAAAAGGGACAGAAAAAGTATTTTGAAAACTTTGAAAGGCTGACTAGAAAATCTGTAAGGGCCAAGAGCTTCATATCAATAAAAAAAAGAAGAAATACGAGGGTTGTACCGAAAGTCATGAGCAACCATTTTTTGCATGCAAACCGGGAACAGTAGAAGAAGGAGAGTAGGGCGGTAGATGGAACCAGCTGTTGTGTTATCCTTGAGTGTCTCGTGACATCAATAGCTTGCATCACGTGACCAGTATCACTCCTAACAAAATGGCCGACGATATGTCGTTTCACCAGTGTGCTGTCATCGAATTTCTTGTTAAAGAGGAAGTCCCTGCTGCAGAAATTCAACATACACTTCAGCATGCTTATGGAAGAGTGTGCATGGGTGCGAGTAGTGTTCGAAGATGGGTGAAACATTTTAAAGATGGGAACACGAGCATCCAAGATCAGCCTCGGAGCGGTCGCCCTCGAACAGCATCAACTGAATGCAACAAGGAGAGAGTAGATGAGATCATTCAAGACGACAGGCGTGTGACTGTGGACACAATAGCCCGAACACTTGGATTAGGGCACAATGCAGTACAGGAGATGATTGAAAGCTTAGGCTATGGGAAAGTTTGTGCTCGTTGGGTCCCGTGCTTATTGACCGAAGACCACAAAGGTCAGCGAAAAGCCATCACCTCAGAACTGCTGCAGAGATATCGACATGAAGGCGACGATTTTTTGCTCCGTATTGTGACAGGTGACGAAAGCTGGTTTCACCATTTCGAGCCTGAAACGAAACGGCATAATATGGAATGGTGCCATTTGCATTCTCCATCAAAGAAGAAGGCAAAGACAGTGCCATCAGCTGCGAAGGTGATGGGCACAGTCTTCTGGGATGCAGAGGGTTGATTTTGGCCGAATTCCTGGAACCTGGGCAAACCATCACTGCTGCTCGTTATGTTCACACACTGCACAAGCTCCGTCGTGCATTGTGTGATAAACGTCCGGGACGAAACATCATCACCCTGCATGACAACGCTCGCCTCACATCGGCAGCAATTGCAAAGATGGGGTGGGAAGTTCTTCCACACCCCTCCTATAGTCCTGATCTGGCACCCTCCGACTACCATCTTTTCGGATTTGTGAAGGATCAGCTGCGCGGACAACGTTATGAGACAACGGAGGCAATTCGGAAAGCAGTGCATCAGTGTCTTCGGATGGCTAGAACGGAATTTTACAGAAGGGGAATTTTCAAACTCCCAGAATGCTGGGAGAAATGTGTACAAAGAAGTGGCGATTATGTGGAAAAATAAAGAAAGGTCTGAAAGGCGGTGTACTTGGTTTGTCAATAATAAAGCATGTTACTTTACAAAAAATTGTTGCTCATGACTTTCGGTACGACCCTCGTAATTGAAGGACCGTGCAACTCTTCAAGAAGAAAGAAACAGTCAGTGAAATAAACCTTACCCCTGCCAAGATGGACACTTTTATGTGCTGATACTGAAACTGAGAGGTATGATCCTGCTAATTGGTCAGAGTTGTTAGACTAAAAGATTTAATTGAAAGAGGTACTTTACAAATATTAAGTAGTGACTTTTATTTTCCAAAACCTGGTGACAAACAGTACTGTTCTCAAGAATTCTATATGCAAAAATTGCGGCATGAAGAGGGTATTCAAAGAAATTGGCTAATTTACTTTACAAAAGCCAATGTAATTTTTTGCTTCTGTCACAAATTTTACAGCTCAATGCCAGGTAACCAGTAAAGTTCTTCAATTTCTAAAATCATTAGAAGATTCCTTCCCTAACACCGAAATCACTTACAGGATGTTAACAGATCCAGTTATGATGGCAACAGGACAGTAGTTTTTCAAAACTGAAAAAGGATTAAGAACTGAGGACAGCTATGGTCAAGGGATGATGGATGGTCTAGCTCTTTTGGGCATCAAGAAAGGAGCATCCAACATTCAGTACAGTAACCTCATCCCAGTGTGCTGCAAGGAAATAAAGGAAGCTGGATTTTGTGCAGGTAGCACCACTGTGATGTTAAGTCATACTTAGAAATATATTTAAGTGGTAACTTCACTGAAATCTGAAAGGAACAGGAAAAAGTGCATTCTCTAATATACATGCAAAACAATGTGTCACCATTGTCATTGGCTGTACAGGCTATGGGACCTAATTTTTTATTCACAAAAGGGGGACCCCACAAAGATTGCTTCGCCTCAAACCTCTCTAGAAATGGCTCTGCCTACACACACACATATGCACAGAGGGTGTCCAGATGGAAATTTTTCTTAACATTTTTATAAATGTGTATTTTACTTTACAACAAACTGTAGGTTATTGGTGACAGAGAAAACAGTGGTATGCTGCAATTGAAACTAAGACAGATACAATTTACAATATGTACATAATATATACATAATAAATGTGAAAATGCAGAAACCTTACTGTAAATGAATGATCTCATAATCAATCATGTGTCATCATTGATCTCTCTGGTATCATTGCTCTCATTACTACCTACATCAGTAATGGATCTACCCAGAGCACCTTCTCCCAATAAGATAATTTGCACTTCTCTACACAACAACAAGAAGCAACCCTATTGTTTTTTGTAATATTCCTACCACTGAATTATTATTATTTTTTGGGATCTACATGTCAGGCACCTTAATCCCTTTTTCCTCAAGATATGCCTTTAAGTTGCTGCTTACCACCAAAATTTAATTCTTTCCTTCAACACTGGGAGAAGACTCTTACATGGATTGTTGTATGATATATATAACAACCCTCAATAATATCTACCACTCACCAGTGAGTCATCTGTCTCAGCACTTCTGGCATTTGGGAATTTTATTTATTCCCAGGTGTTGACAAGACACAGTTTTCACTTTCCTTGCTTTCATGTGCTATGTACTGCATTGTTCTTGTCGATACATTACATTTTCTGCCTTTTTAGTATGTTTAGATTGGGAAGACTGACACACTTGTGTACTACTCATTTGTCACAGCACTTTATGATGTTGGCAATGAGATTTCTCTGTTTGCTTTGGACTATTGAGTCCACAGTTCCTTTCTGGTACCACAGCAGCTGAGCAGAATCAAACTAACATAATGTAACTGCAATGCACACAGAAAGGCATATACACCACTAACTGTGTCTTACAAAATGCAGGAAGTAGCAGTGTCACCTAAATACATAAAAAAGACTATATGAAGTTTCCAATTTCCAATTTCTTTTGTTTACATTTTGGTTTCAGGTTTCAATTTTCTGCAGCAAATTCTTGTTTCACAGTGTTGCATCATTTGCCACCATTACATATAGGTTAGATGTGTTTATGTCTGCCAACCATTCATCTCCGTAGGAGAAACTGAACTGTGTGAACAATGGTCATAATGTAAAATTTAAAACACACCAGAAACATGTACAAATCCTCAAAATTAAGTAATAGTGAAAAAAAGGTATTAACTGCATTCATTTTTTACTTGTTCCTGACTATGAAACTTTAAGACAAAATTTATATGGCAGTGATAGGATTTTGTGGCTTATCAGAATAAAGAAAATTTGTTGTTACTTCTTCTTTCTGCCCATCACTTCAAGCAATTGGCTGCAGTTCTAAATAAGAGATATAAAATTCTTTCAAAAACACTGCAGTGTAATGGAATCTTGGATCTCAACAGAAGACAGAGACAAAATATACATATATGCAGCAGACTGATGTGTGTCACTTACATGACAAACAAAGACTCCACAAAGTGTACAGTCCAAAAAGAAAGTAGTACAATTACATTGCATACATTCAAATGAAATTTCTGTACTGAATTCTTTCATGAAATAATAAGAAAAAAAGCAAAATTTGAAAAGGGTCAAACTCAGCTGTGTATGATAGAAGGACTGTTTCTAAACCTGGTGCATGGGTGGATCGATTCATTCTACAATGTACTTTTCATTTCAAATTTTAACTTAAATATGTAAGAAAAAACAAATTATACCATGAACAGGTGGAGAAATGGGCATTTAAAACTAAAAAGACTTTGGATGTCAGTGATCCTATCTCCTTGTGTCAAGCTGCTCCACAAGAGGCTCCAAGTCATACACATTCCTGCATACATAGAACAACAGGGTAGGGTGCAGGAGACTGCCGTGTTACCATGTGTGTGTATAAGGCCCTTATGCTTGTATGGCTGGAGAGAAGCATATCATACCTTCAGGATAGAGGTTAGCAATTAAAAAAGAATGCATTAATTGGCAACAAGTTCCCCTAGTACAGCAGGCATAATGGAATTACAAACTCCATTTTGCTTTTTACACAAAAAAGCATCATTTGTTCCATGTCAACGCAGCTAGGAATATGCAAAGGGAGAATGTGCAAGAAACAACTCTCATTAACTGTTGGAAACAAAGCCAGCATTGTGCAACATGTCTAGAAATAGTCCACAATACCTAATTTCATATTTTGTGGTTAACAAATATGCTATCCAGCTCCACATTACAAGATTAATGGTTACATGAATAAAAACATTCAATTTAATTAACAAACTAAACATTATACACTGACCTTGAACTCAGGGAGAATGTACACTGTTTTACCAGTCTTACCATTAAATAAACTGAATGGCTGAGTAAATAAATTTGAGTCTGACAAAAATGAGGACCTCTTGCTTTCACACTATTTTATGACTGTACCAAAACAAGGAAGACATGCATATCCTTGAAAAATCTAACACCACTCTCAATATAACATATAAATATTTGCTATAAACTGAATCCAAAATCTTGAAACACACTGCAAATTCACATTTTTTGGAGTGTGCTAAGATTCTGCAGAATACATGGACATTTACAATTTGTGCAAACATTTTGTACTTATACATATTTTAAACAGGTGTTTCCCAGTACACTGCACAGCTGGGGAGTTTTATTGACTTCCTGTTCTTTGATCCCTTGTTCTCTTGCTATGATCACATACCAGGTACAGCCACAGCTTGCTGATTCTTTGGATCCCCAAAGCACATTAGCTGCAGTCGCATACGAACACGAAACTCAGCCAAGATTTCTTCTACAACCCTGTAAAACAAACCTGTTTCTTAACAAAAGCTTGTGAAGACAGCAAACTGCACCTTTGAGCAGGAATGCTCATCATTTCTTTGTGCGTGAGCGTGCGAGTGCATGTGTGCATGCATGTTCAACAATCCAACAAAGAAATAATGACTATATAAAAATCCATTTTCAAGTACATTGCAGAAAATTTGGTGACATAACTACACCGTATAAAATCCACTCTTATTAGTACACACAGAACAAACTGGTATATTGCCCTTTTCAAATTCAGTACTACTGAATCAAGCTCTGCATGCAATAACAGTCTGTACAAGAAAAAATGAGTGGTAAATGCATTTTCCAGGATAGCATAGTCCATACAGCACCTCGCTATGGGCTGGACGGTCCTGGGATCGAATCCCAGTAGGGGTGAGATTTTCTGTACCTGTCCACACTGGTCCTGGGGCCCACTCAGCCTCCTATACAATGGGTACCGGGTCTTTCCTGGGGGTAAATTGGCTGGGGTGTGGCCTTGACCACCCACCCCCCAACTAGAGCCAAATTTAAAGAAACAGTAGAGCTATACCTCTACTCCTCCTCTGGGCCTTTGTGGCCTGTTCTAGGAAAAACTTTACTTTTAAATGCATTTCAGGCCAGAAGTATATGAGAAATATTCTGGTATTTTGCAAATTCCAGTCGTCAATATCATTCCACGAAATTCATATATATATTGAAAAACTGCTGTATGACAAACAACAGGCAAAGTAAAATGATTTTTCAAAAGTACATTCTAGAAAACTGTGAATTTTTTGTTTGCATAATGTGCTTTTCAGAAACTTTACTGTTACTACTCACAATACAGCGACTGAAACTTCAGAAATAAATGTAAAGTGGTACCTTGATACTAAATGTACCTAAATTATCTACAAATATCCAACATGCATAAGAACAAACTGTACTAACGCAAAAGGTTAGATTTTAAGTACATTACTTTCGCAAAGCTACTTCAGCTGTTACAAAAAGCAAAAAAGAATCCAATTGTTACAAGTAGCCCCACATTATTTCTGTACTTACTTCTTGTCAGCTGTATTGGTCAGTGGTGGAATTGCCTCTAGTGCTTCATCGAAGAAACTTCTGCAAACAGAAACATACCACTCAGAATGTAGTTCTATTTGAAATGAATGTTAATCTTATACCACATTTCATTATCAACCATCAATGATATATAAATTTAGCATTTGGCAGTGGTTGTTTAATAAAACACCAACTAATCCTATGCATTCTTCAATGCCAAATCAGTGAAAGCTTGTAAAAACTAACTGAGCTGTTGGTGTAGTGAACAGTTTGACTGTTTCCTGTATAGCCTGAATGTCAGCCCGTGCTTGCTCGTTGCCTTCTGCACTGAAGCGAGTTACACATGACATCAGACGTGATAGTTCTTCTGCTACCGTTTCAACTATCTGTGTCAGTACACGTGATACGAGGCTTGGGGACACCCTATGTACCTGCAAGATAAAATATTTAAAAAATGATGCTATCACATCTCATTCAAAACAGCTGCACATAAAAATCAAAACTCGAATAACAGACACTACAACAAATTTTACACAGCCAACAAATTTGTCACAAAATCATTTTGCTATAATATGAACTACATTCCTACCTTATCTCCTTGTCATAAAGAATAAAATGATTACATTATCACTGGTAAAACCCGGTTTCTAAGTTAGGACATGCAGCAAGGCATTCCTTGTCACTTTCTATTAATCATACCATATGATGCATGCAAAATGGCAATAATTAACGATCAGTGATGAAAAGCAAATTATCATCATCATCATCTGTAGTTTCTCCATTTAATGTCTCTTTGTAGAATGCATTTCTAATAAATAATGTATAACACTTTCTATCAATATTGAACAAACTTAATGGTCAGAGATGGAAATTTACCATGAGCATAAAAAACTGTATTGTTTAGCTCTGTAAAAGCACCAAAACTCTAACAAAGCATAAAAATTACACATACATGGTCTGCAACATCAATATCAGCTCAAGTGAAGCAAAATTTGTGTAACAGCAGATGTCACTTAGCAGCATCTAGTACCTGAGGTACTAGATGAATATTATTTTCTCTCTCTCTCTCCCCCCTCTATCTCTACACATGCGTGCACACACACACACAAAACTACCAAAAAAACAAATACTTTTCTTAGGGGTTTCTTAAAATACAGTAGGGTCTCATTTTATGGTGGTTTATTTTATGATGATTCATTTTTATGACCCTTGTCCGAGTGGGACCGAGCACTCCTGACTTGTGGTGCATCAATGTCGCAACTCAAGCGTTCTTTCTCTACTTAATGTGCTTCTAGCTCTTTTCCAGTGTGCTTGTGCTTCTTCTTTTTGTATTTTAGTTTAGTTCTTTTAAGTTGATTGTGATTTTTCCACCCATGACATCCATCAAAAAGACAGATTGTCCTCTTTTGCAAAAAGGAGTGAAAAGAACAAGGAAGACTGTAAATTTAGAGACTAAAATGTTAGCGATCAGAAAAATGGAAGCTGGTGAGACCATGTGCTAATTTGGCCTAGCAAGGAGAATTATGGTACAAACTGTGACAATCTGGATATGCTGATCAAAGAAATAAGTGAAATAGCAGAAGAAGTTGGTCCTGACAATGTTGATCCCATGGTCATCACTGAAGTTTTCGAAAGTCACTCCCAGCCACTGTCCAATGAGGAACTTTATGACTTGGCCCAGCAACTGACTGAATAGCTGAAGGAAGATGAAGACGATGAGAATCGTGGAACTAAAGCAACGCAGACAAAGGACCTTACTGATATTCTTTCTGCTACAGATATGGCAGCTGAAAAGTGATGTGATATTGACCCTGGATGGGAACACAGGTCTACCATAAAAAGGGGTATAAGAGCCATGCTATACCCTAATTATGAAATCCTGCAAGAAAAGAAGAAAAGATCACACAGCTGATGTTACATTCTTTCTTGATAACATCTGAACCAAGGCCTGGGCCTCCTTCAGCAAAATAAAAAGTGATTTGATTTATATTTTTTCAATTACCTGTGTGATTTCTATATACTTAATTCATTAAATTAAAATTTTGTCACAATGTAAAGAAATATTGTAAATTATAAAATTATTTGACTAATTTGTTTGGCCCACGAACCTATCTCAATTTAAACCATTTAAATAGTACTCATTTTACGACGATACGATTTACGACCAAACATTCGAGAATGTAACCCCATCGTAAAATGAGACCCTACTGTAATCTATAATGAAGTACTGAAACTGCTTATTGCTTACTTATTTTGACAATAATATAAATATACAAGGAGTATTTTTATTGTGTCCCTGAGAACAGTGGTTTTTGTGGAAGCATTAGTGCATTGGTTACCAGCATCTGCCAGGCATTTAGAGTTCATTTTTATCCAGCAGACCAACATACCTTATTACACACAAAGCATTTTCAAGTGTTGATATCCAATTTATAAGCAGGCCTAACATCTTCTGAAAATATTTCTCAACAGGATGGACTTTATCTTGACAAATGAGCAATTTATATTCCAATACTGTCTTACAGTTCTTGCAAAGTGTGAACTGCTCATATGAGCTTTATTTTTTAGTGTTCCTCACAAACAACTGCAACAAATCAAATATTGATACCCTTGATGCCAAAATCCTCAAGTTATTATCAGTTCATCAGATACCTCTTTTATTGCTGTGCTAGCCAAGACTCCATTTTGCAAGAAGTGAACATACCTTCTTTATTTTGTTAATTCCCTGAAGTATGATGTCAGAATTCAATGAATGCACCTTACCTCTCAGAATTTGTTTCTTCATAAACACACAAGCCCAATGATTTTGCACGCAATAAGTGCGCATCAAACTCTCATTTTCAAGTTTTACATTGTTTATTCCATGCATTATACCAAATTAAATAACTCATGTAACACCATCAAATGCACTATTCTGTAATTTAAGGCATAAAATCTTTGTTCATGGTTCCTACATGTTTTGGTGCTATTATCCTGCCATCTTCAGGAGCTGACACCAAAATTTCTTTACAACATATAGCAATAAAATAGGTCACAATAAACATACATACATTGTGGTATCAATAATGTATGTTTATTTGACCTATTTTACTGCTATATGTTTTAAAGAAATTTTGGTGTCAGCTCCCTTACAATGGTTAGATATGGCCAAAACATGTGGAAACTATGTAAAAGATTGTACGCATAATATTACAGTATAGTGCATTTGGTGGTGTTATACGAGTTATTTACTCTAACTTTCCAGGTCATGCAAAGGAACTACATGAACTGACACGAATTTTGATGACACAAATATCTGTTAATTTTGCTACTTATATACTTACTATAAACCACACATCAACTGAGAGAAACAAGTTTCCACATTTTCTTTTATGCAGCACAGAAACTTTCATGCAAGATCTTTCCACTATTCTGTATACAGTTCTTTCTCATGGCACTGTAGATGCAGTATTTTTTACCAAACTTTCAGCAACCCTTTTCCAATGATGCATACGATTTGAAAGTATTGCAAATAAACACTCTTTACTCCACTGCACAAATTTCGCATGCAGACTGAAACCACCTGCACTCCACCTACCTGGCTCAGATTCCCAGTGGTGACAATGCAACAAATATGTGGGCATGCATGCATACTTAAACCACGGCTGTATTTTGTCACACTCAGGGCCATGATCACTAAATGACTGTATACTGCCACACCACTGCACAATGATCAACACTTTATAAATGAAATAAATACTAAGTAACAAGACATTGATGAAAAGAAACTGGATTTGCACTTCAAAATCAGTTATGATCTCTTCATAACCAGCCCACACAGAAACAGTAACAAAGAAAGAAAGATAATGAAGCATAACTGCTGCCTGATACAAAAGCCAACAAACCTCACCATCATTCATACTTTTTACCTACCTCTGCATGCACACCAATCATGTTCACAATTATCTCCTTGGCATAGGGTCTAATATCTGTAGGCTTTCGTGTTGTGTCCCAATCAAATCGACCCAGGTACATAGAAGGTTCTATTGTTCCCACTAATGGATCACTTTTCTGCTCAAGGTACACTTCAAGAATCCGTCTCTCCAGTGTGTTCAAAGCATTGGTAGCAGTTGCAATAGGCAATATGGGAGATGGGAAGCCATGACGTGTAAATAGGTCTGAGAGATGGGGTAACAGAACTTTGGCAGTGTACTGGCAATTGCTTAGTGTTGTCAGTAATCTCTGCTCCCATGCCTGGAAGACAAGTTTATGGTATGCAATTAGTGTTCACTACACATCACAAAAAGAAACTGCAATAGAAATAGAACCAATACAAAAATATTAATAGGCATGTAATGGAACAAAGACAAGTTGCACATTCTTTTGAAATGTAAAAAGAAGAAAAACATATTCAATGATTCATCAGAGAGCTAATATCTGATTCCACTACTTACTACCCATACTGGCAGCTATGTGGCAACTCTATGACACACACTTTAACTGCACTGCACCTAGACTCTTAAGGCTACTTTTCAAGTACCGACTCTCATTATTTTTAAAAAATGTACACTGTGGAAACAGCCATTTGAATGCAGTATGACTGTGTTCTAATAGGCCTGAGTAGACTTGGATGCGGTAACAACAATTTACTTTCTAATCTAATCAAACTTCCATGTTTTCTTTAAACCATTAACTTTGTTATACAAAACAAAATTCTTTATTACAGTACAACACAAAAAAATACATTTATATGTAGTCATTAATGAGCACTCATGTAGAGTTGCTGGTCTCCCATGGAATGCCTCCCCAGGTGGTGGGGAGGGGAAGGCTCACCAGGTATGGTGGGTACTGGGGAAATAAAATACCCAGGGTGGACGAAAACCAGCATCACTGCCTTGTGGAGAAGGGGGACCTTCAAAGCCTACAGGAAGAAAGCCCAACAGTAAATCAGCCTGCTCAGAGGCTTAGATGGCAGCCCCATCACTGAGATCGGGTGGTGTACGCTAATAACTTGCACACCTTAAATACTATTATTAAAAAAATTGAAATGAAGAGTAAACTGTCTGATACAAGAGGCGACCCTTTTGGAATGAAATGGAAAATGAGAATTGGGTTTTGGAACGTAAGGACATTGAAAGAGTATGGCAAATTAAAGCAAGCAGAGAAAGAAATGACGAACTATAAATTGGATGTCATGGGTCTGAGTGAAATGCGATGGAAAGAAAATGGTGAGATAAAAACACAAAATGGAAATTCCCTGATATTTTCAGGTGTTGGTGAAGATACGAGCATAGAAACAGAGGAGGCATCCTAATGAAGAAAGAAGCCCGATGAAGCTTAATGGAATGGTCACTAATTTCGGAAATTAGTAGCTTACCAATTATCCAATGTTATGCCCCAACAGAAATGACTGACAAGAACATAAAAGAAGAATTCTACCAGCAACTACATGAAACAATAACCACAGTTTGAAAAAGGGATGTAATCATAGTGATGGGGGATATGAATGCCAAAGTTGGACCAAACAATGAAGGTTTGGAACATGTTATGGGTAGACATGGAATTGGAAACATGAATGAAAACGGTGAACTGTTTAGTGAGCTATGTGCTAGCTGTGACCTGATTATAGAAGGAACAGTATTTCCTCATAAAACATGCCATAAGGTGTAATGGGTCTCACCTGATAATATAACAGAAAATCAGTTGACCATATAGCAATTAGTAGGAGATTTAGAAGGTCTCTATTAGATATGAGAAACAAAAGAGCTGATATATGCAGTGACCACAATCTCATGATTTCAAACTTCAGGTTTAAAATATCAGCTGCAAGAAAGAAGACAGCAACAAGAAGAAAGAAATATAATGTACAAAAACTTCAATGCCAAGCATAAGGGAAGAGTTTAAATTGGAACTGAAAAACAGATTTTCAGTACTATCCACCCAGAATGAAGATACAGGCGTTGAAGAAAGCTGGAAGGCAATACAAAATGTAAATATAGAAACAAGTGAGAAAATACTGAGCTTTAGAGAAAATCAACAAAAGGAATGGATCTCAGAGGAGACATGGAAAGAAACAGAAAGAAGGAAGTTGGCAAAAGAAAATACGAGCGGGAGCAAAATGAGACAACAGAAAGTTAGCAGACAAATACAGTATTCAGAATAATCCTAGTAATTAACCAACTTGATGCACAAAATTTTGTTCTATAATAAGTTTATTAAATGCCTCTACATGTTTTAAGCATTATGTGCTCATCATCAGGAGGTAAAAATTGTATTATACAGCATCTGGTATCATCACACTCTAACAAGAGAATGGTCTAAAATGACTAAAATACAATTCTATAAATATGGGCACAGAGTAGTAAAATTTATGTGTGAATTTTCCCGGCGTGATTACTGTATATTACTTACTATGAACATGTTAAGTCATGTAGAGGTTATGTTTGTCCAATTGTTAAACTTATTAAAAACATACTATGTCTATTTACATTTATGTTTGCTGAGTCTACCTAGTCATAAAATTGCATAAATTGCTGATTAGTTGTATCTACACTGCTACGTTTATCCGGTTGTTAAAAATATACAATGTCTATTTACTTCACATTAACAGTGAAATCTACAGAAAATGCAACTTGACTGTTGTTAAAATGTGCTTTTCCTGTAGGTGGCTGTCCCGTGCACAGGTTGAGAGAAGACTGGTTGGAATGCATGGGATTATTGATTAGGCGTCAGATGTGTTATGACATGTAGTATTCGAATGAAGGAGGTCAAACATAGGATTATGCTTGTTCAGATGTTGTTTGAGGATGAGTTCATTATTATGGTGAAACAACTGGATGTACATTTGTTCATATGGAAGCAAGAGGGTTGGTGTGTCGATCTGCTTGAGAAGAGTCATAGTGTCGTTAATGTCACCATATTCATGTCTGCTCTTAAATATATGTAGTGCATATGCCGAGCGAGGGTCATTGTTTTTAATGTACCGTATGTGTTCCCGGAATCTTGATTTTAAGTTGCAACTGATCTGCCTGACATAAGCTTTGTGGCAGGTCTTGCACGTAATTTTGTATATTCCACTTTTTTCACGTTCTTCATCTATCAAGCAGAACAGGGTATTTCTATGGGATCACCGATATCTAGCCTAACTGCCGAAATATTCCTGCAGCATTATGAAGACGCGAATACAAAACAACTTCTGGATACCAAGAGCATAGCACTTTATGTACGATATGTAGATGACATATTAGTCATATTCGACACAACAAAAATCAACTTGCACTCCATCAACACATATATAAACAAAATACACAATAACATAAAACTCAACCCGACATACGAAGAAAACAATTCCATAGCCTTTCTAGATCTGACAATAACACGCAGACACACTAAACTTGAAGTGGACATACACAGAAAGCCAACCACTATAGACACAACAATTAACTTTCTTTCTAATTACCTCATAGAACATAAAATGGCAGTCTTTAGATTCACATAACCAGAATGCATTCTTTACCCCTAGATCCAGACAAAAAACAAACAGAATGGGAAATAATACAACCAGTTGCTAAGAACAATAACTTTCTGCAACACCTGCTACTGAAACTTAACCAAAAGATACTACACAAAGTCAACAACAAAAAAACTAGCAAGAATGACAAAATATCTGGACTACATTTACCTTCCACAGCCCACAGATCAGAAAAATTACCAATTTGTTAAAAAATACACATATAGGCATAGTGTTCAAGACTACAACAACACTGCACCATCTCATAAAACCCGCACCAACCCAGTTACGGGAACATGAAAAAAGTGGAATATACAAAATTACGTGCACGACCTGCCACAAAGCTTATGTCGGGCAGACCAGTCGCAACTTAAAATCAAGATTCTGGGAACACGTACGGTACATTAAAAACAATGACCCTCGCTCGGCATATGCACTACATACACTTAACTGCAGACATGAATATGGTAACATTAAAGACACTATGACTTTTCTCAAGCAGATCAACACACCAACCCTCTTGCTTCATTACGAACAAATGTACATCCAGTTGTTTCACCATAATAATGAACTCATCCCCAAACAACATCTGAACGAGCATAATCCTATGTTTGACCTCCGTCGTTCAAATACTACACGTCATAACCCACCTGACGCCTAATCAATAATCCCTTGCATTCCAACCAGTCTTCTCTCAACCTGTGCACGGGATGGCCACCTATAGGGTAAGCACGTTTTAACAACAGTCAAGTTGCATTTTCTGTAGACTTGACAATTAATGTAAAGTAAATAGACATTGTATATTTTTAACAAATTTAACACCCGGATAAACGTAGCATTGTAGATACAACAACTAATCAGCAATTTATATGATTTTATGACTAGACGGACTCAGCAAACATAAATGTAAATAGACATAGTACATTTTTAATAAGTATAACAACTGGATAAATGTAACGTCTACATAACATGTTTATAGTAATATACAGTAATCACACCTGAAAAATTCACACATAAATTTTACTATCATGTGCTCATATTTATAGAACTGTATTTTAGTAATTTTAGACTACTTACTTGTTTCAGTGTGAAGATACCAGATGCTGTATAATACAATTTTTACCTCCTGATGATGAGCACACAGTGCTCAAAACATGTAGAGGCATTTAATAAACTTATTATAAAACAAGATTTTGTGCATCAAGTTGGTTAATTACTAGGATTATACTGAGATGCACGGTCCAAAACATCAAAACAGTATTCAGAAATTAACATGAAAGTAAAGAGAAGTATTAGGAAAGATAAGATAAATTGGATTGGTGAACAAGCAAAACTTGCAGAAGAAGCAGAAAGGAAAGGAGACATAAGGGAGCTTTATAATATTATGGGAAAGCTGTCTCAAAGAAAATTCAGGATGAACAGACCAGTGAAATCTAAATCAGGAATGCACTTAACAACACAAGAACTGAAGAGATGGGAAGAACACTTTTCTGAAATATTTAACAAAGCTGATAACAGAGTAGGAAGTAAGCAAGAAATGAGAAGTGTAGAAGAAGAAAATAATAGTGAAAATGAAAATGAAGTAAACTTGGACCCTCCTACAAAAATTGAAATACAGCTAGCCTTGACACAGTTAAAACATGGAAAATCAGTAGGTTTAAATAATATAAATCCAGAAGTATTAAAAGTTGACCCTGAAATATCTGTAGAAATGCTATACCCTCTACTGGAGAAAATATGGAAGGAAGAAAAGATCCCTGAGGATTGGGAAGCAGGGTTAATTGTCAAGATACCGAAGGAAGGAGACTTATCAAACTGCAATGATTGGAGAGGAATTACCCTTCTAAGTATTCCAAGCAAAATTTTGACTAGTCATTTTAAACAGAATACAAAATACAGTTGAACAACACCTCTGAAAAGAAGAAGCTGGATTCTGCAAACACCGAAGGTGTGTTGATTTAATAAACACTTTAAGGATAATACTAGAACAAAGTGCAGAATGGCAGGCCATTCTATATGTGACCTGAAATGATTCTGAAAGGGCATTTGACTCCATGAAGAAAGAAATAATGTGGCTCATGCTACAGGAGTATGGTATCCCAAGGAAGATTATCCAAATAATTAAAATATTGTATGATGGATTTAATTGCAAAATTGTCCATGAAGGAAAGTTTTCTGACTTTTTAGAGATCAGGAATGGAGTAAGGCAAGGATGTATTCTATCTCCAACCCTTTTTCTGCTAATACTAGACAGAGTTACGAAAAGAGTGAAAGGCTTAAGGAAAAGAGGAATACAGTGGAGTATGAAGGAAAGATTGGAAGATTTGGACTACGCAGGTGATATCTGTTTTTTAGCCCAGGGATTTTGCGATATGGAAGAAAAGTAACCAGGGAGGTGGGACATAGGGAAGAATATACACATATACGAAGAAAGGTAAATAAGATGATCAACACATCAAAGAATGAAACATGGCAAAAGAAGTGTAGTGAAATAAATTGTTATTTAGGTAGTACACGATTGAGCAAAGCCTGGAACACTCTCAAAGGACTAAGGAAGGATACACAAGAGAAAAGTAATATGAGTTTAATAACCATGGAAGAGTGGAAAAACTACTATAAGATGCTATTGACAGAAGAGAGAACAGAATTTTTGATGACAGAACAACATGAGTATACGAACGACCAACAAGTGACGGAAATAACAACTCAAGAAGTAAGTCGGGCCGTTAAAGAAATGAAGAATAGGAAGGCTGCAGGGCCTAGAGGACTACAAATTGAACTGATTAAAAATGCCCCAGCAGGTGTATATGAAATCTTAGCAAGAATATTCAAGAAGTGCCTGCAAGGACAGGAAATCCCTCAGGAATGGAAAAAAGCACATATTACATCTATATAAAAGAAAGGAGATAGAAGAAAATGCGAAAATTATAGAGGTATTAGTATAACAAGTTCAACAGGAATATTATATGGGAGAATTTTGAAAACGCGGATGGAAGCAACTATACAGGACTCGGAGGAACAAAGTTGATTCTGTGCTGTCAGATCGTGTATTGATAATATTTTCTACCTGAAACAATTATGTGAAAAAAGTATAAGTTATGGGATGGAAACCAGCCTCACATTTGTGAACCTACGGAAAGCATATGACACCATACCTATAACTAAGCTATGGAATGTTATGAGAGCTGCTGGAATAAAAGAGACCTATGTTAAAGCTGTTAAAAATTTTTATGAAAACAACATAAGTGCCATCAAAATAGGCAATAAAATATCGGTGTCGCCTCGTCTGGCTCGAGGTACATAAAGCTACAAACAGGGTTTTTGTTTGTCAGTACTTGCTGGTTCATAAACGATTATAGATTATTATTAAAAGGACGCTACAAATTACAATAATAAATGTTAGCACACTCACTATACCACTCTTAATGTCGACTTGCCATACACAATAATTAGTTATCATATAGTACCAAATTATTCACTGAATGTACTGTTATGTAATGCA
>Ga0136643_10001924_pt1 | contig 26252 bp, 10 predicted proteins | sample TergutLab28metaG_FD_96883 | JGI IMG/M metagenome (GOLD analysis project Ga0136643, IMG submission 96883) | Labiotermes labralis P1 segment gut microbial communities from Petit-Saut dam, French Guiana - Lab288 P1 (version 3) (version 3) | ecosystem: Host-associated > Arthropoda: Insects >... | reverse complement strand
GTGAGGTCAATTGAGGAGCTACTTGAATGAAAAAAGTAGCGGCTCCAGGTCTAGAAAACAGAGATTAACGGCTGTGGGGACCCGTTGCGCTGACCACGTGACACCCCTATATCCGCAAAAGTTTGCACTAACTTCGCCGACCGGCGGCGGCCGCTCTGTCGGTATAGTTCGGGTGCGGACTAAGGCCACGGAGTTTAGTTTTAATACATTAGTCACAACATTTTGAATTACCGTACATTTCCAACACTTTTTAAAGAAGCCAGATCAGCATAAGACGATGCTGTCTACTATTCTGCAGCAAAATGAGCAGCAGAACAAGAGGTGCAGCGTCGACGTTTTCATTTGCGAACTGAAACACAGGCCTACATTATAACCGACAACTGCATAACTATCCAACTGTTACGAGAAATCGGTCATGGTTCTCGCATTTATTACAAACATAACTTGCCTTCATGAACTCTGAGTGAAACTTCAAAGAAAACGTATATTACAATCTGGTCCAGTGTATTTTAGAGGTACGTTGTGTTTGCCTAAGTTTATTACTACCCTACGCAGCAATAAAGATACAATATTTCAATACACAACTCTTTATTATAGTAAACGTAAATAGTTAAATGTTTCGTCAGTACAAGGCAGCCATAATCAGTCCGTGTATTTCAGAAATTAAAAAAAAAGAAAAATTATACAACTGAAGCTATACATCTAGAAAAGTAAATAAGATAGGCAATGTACGTATAAACGTAAAATTCAGGCGCGTTCGTGCAACCACTGTTGCAGTGGAAAAGCAGTATTACATATTCTGAGTGTGTGTGTTGCATTTGTTATCCAGCATGCAATGCGCATGCGCCATACTGTCATCTGTGGCTTGCCCGGCTCTACAGTCTTTTTCCACATTATCTCATAAACGGCACGATTTTCGGAAGAAAAAAAACTACTAAAAACAAAATGTGTGTTTTGATATTCTCTGCAACTTTTGTCTAAACATTTCTCATTCTAAGAAGAACTGAGCGAGATATGATCGAAAACGTATACTGGTCTTCATGTAAAGTACCCGTTATTCTTGTCAGATTTTAATGAAATTTGAATTTTCTCGCAACTCCTTCGAAGAAGTACTCAAATGTCACATTTCACAAAACACCGTCCACTTGCCGAGTTGTTCCATGCGATCGGGCGGACAGACGAACATGACGAAGCTAATAGTCGCTGTTCGCAATTTTGCGAACGCACCTAAGAACCTATGGCCGAAATCTCGCCCTTACAAGAAATATTTATAAACGTCACATCATGTAAGGGCGAGATATCGGTCGCAGATTTTTTAGCTTTAGATGTACAGCGACAGCTGTATAATTTTTCTTTTTTTCATTTCTGAGATACACGGCCTGATGATGGCTGCCCCGTACAGCCAAAACGTGTAGCAGCTTACATTTAGTATAATAAAGAGATGTGTAGAGACGGACTGTATCCTTATTGTTGCGTATTACATAGACAACGGGGGTGACACATCTTACGATTATTACTATACGTTTCAGCCACATGCAGTTATTACTGTGAAACGTCTTTCACTTTTTCATACTCGCTCCATGCTTCGGTACGATGTACCATTCTTAGGGGAAATATCTATCGTCATATCACAAACTACTGTAAAGACAACGTACACCAAGTCCTTGTTTTACGCCCTAGTTATGTTCTTGAAAAAGTGGGCGAAAATAAAAAATATTCCCGTAAGAAAAAAAAAGGAGGCTTAAATAACTACAAACAAACGACCCGAAGTGCGTTCAACGGAAAATTAGAGAGCGCAAATAAAGAGTGGTGTAAACTGGGAGGGGGGGGGGGGCATTGAAGCAAAAAAGGCGTAAAACGGGCGTAGAACAAGGCATTGGTGCACCGCAGTCACTATGAAAGTCAGAGTTAAAATATTCTAACTGAAGCAAATAAGAACAGCCATGATGGCAACTCTATGTAACTTGACGGCAAAACAGGAAGTCGGATAACAACAGCGAATGAATGTGGTTAGAACGGAAAATTTTAAAACGATTTATTAATGCCTGGAATATACACATCTTCATTTTAATGTTTTATGATCATAAGATTATTTTAACCGTAACCTGAATGGCGACTATAGTACACTGCACTCAGAATGGTTTCTGGTAATGGGACAGATATTTCACCTCAGGATGGCAGACCGTACTGAAACACGCAGCGAGTATTACATAACAGGCATCACCGTTGAATGTGACTGAAAAATATGGCAATATTACGTGTACACGTTTTCTTATGTTAATGCCATTGAAACGAAAATCCGCCCGCTCCCGGCTTGAGAGATCTGTTTTCGAATATTTCATCTCACGGGGTGATCGGCAGACGCTGAAGGGCAATTCCGATGGCACCAATGAAATGCTCCGCAACGAATCATCTTCAAGGTTCGGACAAATAACATCGGAAGGAATGTTAAAAAAATCGTCTTGCCATTGGCATCAATAAAGTTCCCGAGCAGATGCTAAAGGAGGTTTAAATTACAAAATGATGACCGGCCTAACGATATTTTCACAGAGGAAAATGCAAAGCGGTTTTACTGACACCACAAAAAAAAAAACAGCGAAGAAAAAGATCGCCTCCGAACAAGCATTTTCGGTCATGACCTCTTGTTGACGCAGAATACGTTCGGGACTTCCTTATGAACGAACACCTGCATGCTACGTTGGCTCAAAGTTTCCAAGAAGACATTCACAAGGTTTCCAGGGACACTAGATCTCGGAAACGGTGTAATGACTTCGTCAACATCCCTATCCACTGAATTGACTCCAAGCTCTTCTACATTAGTGCGAAGGTAAAGCACACCAAAGAACAGGCCCAGAGCGCAGAGTATAGAGGTAAAGCTGTACTCCTTCTTTAATCTCGGCGCTAGACGGGGTGGGTGGTTAACGCTTTACCCCCGGGAATGATCCGGTACCCACTGTACAGGAGTCTGGATGGGACCCAGGGATCGTCTGAACGGGTGCGGAAAATCTCGCCCCCCCACCGGGATGTAAACGCCGGCTGTAAGAGTACAGTTTCAATAAATACGCGTTCACTTTTTACGCCTGCGAAATAGACGTACTAGCGTGTGCTGCTACCTCGACATCTCTCATTTCGCTTTCAGAAAACTCCTACTTCCCTCCTTCTCAAATCAATGCATCCAGAACAAGCCGCCCGCGTTACGAAGCTGACACTGGAATGCGGCCCACCAGGACCAACAGGTTGCCGACCCCCGGCCAACTCCATATTGTCATGTAGCCATATTCCTATCTATACATTAACCTTTTGGCGCCGGAATTATTTTTTAAATTTTAGCACATACTGTATATAAAATGTGAATAATACAGGAACCAAATATGTTAGAATTATGAAACAAACGGCATTTTGTAGAGAAAAAAACGGAGAGTTTATACCATGTTTAAAATATTCAGTACCTATATTTGTTGAATAAATATATAAAATGCAACTTTAGAGGTTAGCGGTGCGATACGACCACTATAGTTGACATTAGGCTTCAAGAGGTTAACAAAGCTAACATAGTGTTCAACGACACGCATAATGAACCTTCCAGAATCCTATCCTGATCATGTCATTTTATACAGATCACAAAGTATTATGAGGAGAGTGGGACAAATGTGGTTGCTGTGAGTGGCCATTTGTAATTCGGACAAGACTCTGTGGCGGGGAAAAGTCTTGCAAAGCGGCTATCTGGCAGACACAGAAGTGGAAGGATGACAGTAAGAAGGTTCTTACGGTCAAGTTGCGCTTCGGTATTATCGGTGCCAGAACATCCGGGTTCGACTACTAAAATTAAGTTAATTAGATTTTAAAATACACTGCCGTCTGAAGCATAACGTGCGTAACAAAAAAACACACTATCACAGGAATTCATTAAATCGGCGTTTCCCAAACTTCATTGCCTATGGACCCTTTTCGGGTTCGCAAAATAACCACGGATCCTGATATTTACAAATCCAAAATTAAATATTTATGTCTCAGAGTTGATATTTTATAGATACTAATACCTACCAGTAGCATACGTAACAAGGCACTGCATGACTTGACCTTAATTCAACTTAATGTCGCTCGCCTCGTGGGTACAGGAAGTTTCACAGTTGGATAATCTAACGGTCATACGAAACAAACATATCGCCCGTTAAACAAGTTCCTCGATTATTTTTTAACAAATCACTCCTTTAATTTAAAAAGTAAACTTCAAAGTAGCCCCCGTTACAGAAACGTTGCCACGGATCTCCTGGAAACTCGTCGCGGACTCCTTGTAATCCGCGGAGCACACTTTGGGAACCACTGCATTAAATTGTTAGGAATAAAGGTAACTCGATCCCTGTACAGGCCTATTACAGGCCCAGATGGTTCTAGGAGGGTGAGGACCCCAGATTTCTAGACAATCGACGCATGAAAGTGGCAAAGTTGTCAGCCCTACGCACCGGTCGCCTTCAGCCCCAGGAAATATTCCTGGCACTCATTTCTGTTACAGGTTGAGTCGACCCCAGGGTCACAGTGAGACCGGAAAGATTGTGCCAATAAAAAAATTCCAATAACACCATCGGGAATCGAATCCGCGACCTTCCGGTTTGTAGCGCAGTGCTTCAACCAAATGATCACTACAACTCCGGAACTGCTGGCAATGATTTCTACGGCTTCACATGTGTCCGCTGATTCAATCTCTTCATGCTTCAATTTATTTGTTGCGGCTTTCTTTCTAACGTAAACAAAGGTATTCGCGGTGCTGCACAGGTAATACCGGTGGCATTACAGCAAAACAGCAGCTCAGAAGGGAAAAATTCCATACTTTAACTCCATTTCAGCTCCAGCGTAGCGTTATATGAAACACAGAGCAGACCTAAATAGTTCGTTGCCTGAAAACACCATTTGTGCACTGTTGAGTGTCATGTAAGACACGTTCAAGGCAGTGCCTATCAGTCTGAAGGCACACTTAAAGTTGCCGGGCAGGATTCTCAAGAATCCTTGGAGCAGTTATGACGTATGCAGTGGTACACGTGCGGGGGATATGATGTTTTCCAGCAGGTTGTGTAAATTTGCTCTGCGACAGATAACGAAAAATACATCCTTTTAAAAGATTCTACACGCAAATATCTAGCAGTACAGCACCTAAAGTGGGGACTGCGGTGGCACAGTGGTTAAGGTTCTGAGCTACAAATCGGAAGGTCGCTGGTTCGATCCCAGCTTGTGTCATTGGAATTTTTCATTGATATAAAATCCTTCCGATCGCACTATGGCCCTGGGGTCGACTCAGCCTCTAACAGAAATCAGTACCAGGAGTATTTCCTGGGGGTAAAGGCGGCCGGTGTGTAAGGCTGACAATCTTACCACCATCCTGTGCCGTTGTCATGAAATCTGGGAACCTTAACTTACTGCACCCTCTGGGCCACTCCTCACCCCCTTCCAGTGCCACGGTCATGGAAGAGGAGAGCTACACCTCTACCCAACCTCTGGGCCACACCGGGTCTGTAACGGGATCACTTTACCTTTTTACACCACCTTAAGTGTTCTAAGGCTAGAATTCAACCGATCACGAGGTTCAGCATGCCCAGAGTTAGCAAGAAATACTGTCCCCACCTCGGCTTCTTTCCCGCATGAACAACAAACACGTTCCATCGTTCACTAACAGCTGTGATAAGCTGTAAAAGACAAATATGGGCAATCGCCGTTTGTTAATTTCTCGGGCCAATTTATACTCGAACACACTGTCGTAAGGAGCCGGGAGAACGCGGCCTACACACACGGGCTACAGGCTGGACAAGCAAGAAATCACGGCTCGAGTCCCGGCGGGGTCAAAACACTTACCTCTTCTACAAAATGCCCAATTCCCGCTGTGGGACCCAACCAGCCTTCTATTCAATGGTTACTGGAAGGAGAGAGGTGCTTCCCGGGGGCGAATAATCCATACTGTCCAGCTGACCATTCATCCCTCTAGAGCGTGGAGGTTAAGAATGAGCAGAATTATACCGCCATTCCGCCGTATGACTTCACGGGTTGCACCGAAACAACTTTACTTTTACTATATATATTAGGTTACACTGTCGCTGTTATAGTAATATGCAGAATGCAGTGATGATACACTACCGGCCAGGCCGCAGATAGCTGTTCTCAATCGATGGATCGTGAACATGTTAACAAATACATTCGGCTATTTATAAACACGAATGTTGCAGTCAACACATATTCAGTACGAATAAGACTATATGTTTGGGATAAAAATGATTACGCATCATCAGACCCAACTACACGAATGCAAAAGCGCGTACAATTTACAACTGAACTCCAGTTTGGAAATCTCAACCATCAGAAGTTAAAATATTTGTATTGTGGAAAAGTTACAGAATGCCTGAAACATATAATTTGAATATTAGTAATTAACAGGTTGAGAGAGGTCCTCTCTCAACCTGTGCACGGGACGGCCACTTACAGGTGTGATGGAACCAAGTGCTGTTGTATAATACAATCTTGAGCTCGTGATGATGAGCACATAGTGCTCGAAACATGTAGAGGCATATATTAAACTTAATATAAAACAAGAATTTGTGCATTAAGTTGGTTAATTACTACGATTATACTGAGATGCGGGTCAGCAATACATAAAAAAAAAAATAGAATTTGAAGTTTATAAAACGTTGAAAATATTGAACAGAATAATATTATGTAGGCAATTAGACACAAAATTCTTGTAAGCGACGTGTTTATATTGCAGTCCGATCATCAAAGTGTAGCAAGCCTGTAAAGCAGGACTAGCTTCAATTCTTTTATTCTGTTTGGCGATGTTCTGTTTTTGTTACTTGTTTGGAGTATGCAGATAAGGTTGTTTAAACTTGATTAATATAACTTAGAACTCCGTATAATATACTACGTCACATTACACATCCCGATTCATGACTTAATTCCTTCGTGCTCGAGAATGCCTATGCAACGGGGATAAGCCATCTTAAAGTGAATTATTTACAAACGTACATAAAAATAAAACTGTCTCTATACACACCCTAATGATATATATAGGGGGTGGGAGTACAATTCCACTTATTCTTATCTCGTCACTACGTACAGGTGGGTGATTAGACATAGACCCCAGCCGCTTTACACCCTGAAAAGAAGCTACCCGCCACCAACTGACAAAGGAGGAGGCCGGGTGGGACCCAGAACCCGTCTTGACGTTCCCGCAAAGAGATAAATCTCTTGCCCCTGCGGGATCCAAACCTCGGCCCGTCAAGCCCGCAGCCTAGTCGCTATACCGACTACGCTATCCCGACTCCTTTAAAAATGCACAATAAGTATCAGTTACAGGCGCTCTGTACCTCAGATGAATACAAGGTATATTCTTCAGAGAGTTATGCAACGTCGCAGTGTAACAGCTGGTGGCCATAAGACATTCATATTCCTGAAGTTCCTTCCTGGTTAGGATCTCTGCTCAGCTACTGATCATACGTACAGACATGTCACAGACTTTTACCGGATCTTACATTGAATTATCGTTTCCTTCTACTACTTCACGAATTTATCAACCGCCGTCACCTTACAGTTCGACGCTGTGTAACACAGAGATGACTAAGCGTCGTTAAATAAAAAGTAATGAACGAACATGACATGCAGAATGCCTAGAATACGAAATGACAAGACTCCGTCCCTGGAAGACACCCACGCCAAGTGTCATCCTCGGTACGTTTGCTGTCTTATCAATGACGTGCATATTCAGGGGACATTCATTCATTCATTACATACAGGTTTGCAGGCCAGTCACGAAATTCCGCTCGTACGTCTGCATGTCCTTCGCGGATTCCTTCTCAGTTCCATGCAAACTCGTAACGCCGCCGTGAGTCATAAGGCCTACACTCACACTGTCTCACGCATGTAGTTGGCATGTTCCACAACTCTTGTAGTCACCCAGCTCCATGTGCGACGTCTCCAACGAGGTTCTTTTCGTGATCAACTTGCACCGTTCAAACAACTGCGAACGTGCTACGTCGTGTGACGACGGTTCAGTGTAATGACGAGTACCTGCACCATCTCACGTCAACATCGAAAATTCAACAAGAAACTCCCTTTCAACCTACAGTTTTCACATATAACCCTTTCAGTGTTCCATACAGTGTTAATGAGTGGCGTAAACAGCCAGCAGGGGGCACACCTGCACCTTGGTAATTGCCTCCCCCCCATATTCATTAGCGAAATTACTCCCAGGTCCCACAAAAGGGATCGAGTTAGAATATCATGAAGCAATAAACACGGAATAACATCTTGTAGTCATTTCCACAACACAATCTTAGGCGGAAAATAAGGAGCTAATTTTAACAATGCTTGCAAATAGCACATGCCAAACGTGTGCCTCCTTTGCCGGAAACGAATTCAGAATGGCCTGTCTGAATAGTGTCGTCTGTCAGAACAGAATCAGCCTGAAAGAAACCACAAAAAATTGCAGCATTGTGTACGTTTGGGGGCCACCGCACCGCGGAGCCTGTATGGGGTCTTATCTACGCCACTGATTACTATCCTTGAGGAACACGTTAAAATCACGGCAACTGAATATGCACTCTACGAGCTTCCAAAGTTCTGGAAGAACAATCTGGTACAAAAAGCATCTATATCTGTCCGTCCATCCATCCATCCTTCAAGCCTAAATACTGAATTTCTGTCGTCACTGTTCCCTCGTACCAAATCACTCTTACAGTCGAACGTACACTACGCGATAGTGACTCTGAGAAAAGCGTCATAAAATTTCAATGCAATGAACAATAAAGATAATAATAATAATAATAATAATAGCTGCATAGAGGTACCCTTTCCTGCTAAAGTCGACATGACTGAAACCTGCCGTTTATTGCTGCCGTCTTATTTCACCTATTTGCAGGTAAATGAGATTAGCTTTGCATTTGGTTTCCAGTGAAACGACATAACAACAACAACAACAACAAAGTAGTATCACAAACAAAAAGGGCCCTACTCGCACTAGTTATATGAATAACGATTCACGTAGGTATCCCAAAATAGGCCAGCATCACCGTAGTACTTCGTAATCGGATGGTGTTCGATTCTAATCTCGGTCCTCACAACCTCTAAACCAGTGCTTCTCAAATCCCCCTCCCCCCACAGAGGAACTCCCAAAATAATTGGCCGTATCCAGAGAAACCCCTATCCATGAAAACAGGCACAATACAAGACAACCTTAAATACGAACTCGCCATAACACAAAGAGGCAGGTTGCAGCGCACGCAGACTGAACCGGTACTACCAAATGGCGGTCAAAAATTTCCGCATTTTAATACTGTACATTTTCCGTACAACTACATCACATATACAATACACTACACACACAGCACAACACAATACTACATTACACTATACTATATTACACATACCATATTTACTACCAACTTGCCAATCTATTTTGTACATTCCCGCGATATTTCAGGGTACGTATTTTTTTATTATTTTCGCGGTATTTAAAAATCTGTATTTATGATACTCCACGATTTATCGCGGAACCCCAAACGATGCTCGGAAAACACCGCTCTACACCATGTTCGCACCATACACGATCACTTCTTGCAACGTCTATACCCAATCACCATTCGGAACAATCCGGCCATTCCACCTGTCGTAAAACAAACGTAACGTACCACTTCACGGTAATTCCACCACCACAGACATCACAGACTCGGCGTTACGTAGCTTACGAAGACAGACAAAGGTAACCTCCTCCTTGGTTCAATGTTTGGCGGCGTGCAGATAACACTACCCCATTCTAAACCTCGGGCCTACATGAAGACAGCCCCATGCTCTCACAGCTAAGCCTCTGAGCAAATAGGCCCTGAGAGATAGTAAAGAGATACTGGGCGGGTCCCAGAGCCGTTGGAGTCGTGTTGAACTCCTGTTCCTGCTTGGGCATTTGGAGATGGCACATTCACTCTCACGTGGGCAATAAATGTTTTTGCACATATAGCAGTCGCTCAGTCACATACCCTCGCCGGGCGAATATCCACCCGATGGTAACCGCATTCCATAAATACCTTCCAAGTCTCAATTTACCAGAAGTAAAAGGCAGTCGATTCTCAAAGACGTTGTCTGCGTATACAGCAGTTGAGTCACGAAAGATTTACAGAAGTAATAAAGGTACGGACGAAACGTAGCCTGGCACGTTCGGAACAAGTTATCAATCTCAGCTTTGTGGCGTTCGCGACATTTTTTTAACACTGACCATTTGCGAATAAAATTACGGGCTTCCTGAAGTAACATTAAGCACCTCAGATATAGACATTCTGAACAAATGCTGAAGTCACAGTCGACATGCGAAATGATAATAGAGAAATACGATGCAATGTGCATTCATTTTACCGCGTGAGGATGTATAACATGGGTGCACTTCACTGGCTTCTCCAATGTTATACAATCACGAATACTCATCTGACAGCAGACAACGGTACACCCTCTCTTCCTCAGGCACCCATAAACACACCTGCCAATTGAGATTAATATATGCAGTTTTATACACACAGATATTCCTGTTGTATTGTTCTTCCTTGATTCCTTATCGTTACAAAATACGCCACCTAAAACATAAAAATACCAATACATTAGCCCAAAGTCCTTTCTGCTTTGGGACAAAACGTTGCGCCAAATTGAAAACTTCAGCCGGGTACAAAATTAACAAAGATTTACCCAAATCAAAGGCGCAGTTCTCTCTACTTACATCCCAGGGGCTTTGGAAAAGACGCCTTGGAAAAACAAAAGTTCCATTTCCTTAATTTACCCGAAATGTTCTCACGTTTGGTAATCTTGAGCAGAACAGTTAAAAATGAAAGCAAAGTCTGTCACATTACACATGCTCAGCATCACTAACACATTTTTCGATACGTGCGCACGCACACACACGTCATCAACTGATACTTACTTCATGGTGCAGGATCTACCTCGAAAAGCTAAGTATAATCATTATAGTCACTCAAACTGGCCACGACACTCACGCGCCATCTTCAGGGGGCTCGAAGGTCGTCCCCGTGTCCACAGAGACAATCAGCTGCCTATTCAATTCCACCTCCTCTAGTGCACAATACAGTTACAATACAAACTTGCATCATCCTCCCACACACTCTTGCATGTTTCACGTGGCGTCTTCCCTTCAGGTTTCTCGCCAAAAATTATACATGCACTTTAAGATTTTCCCATACGTTAAGCATGTCCTGTCACCTCATTGTCCTTTATTTTAATACTGCGACTGCTAACGGCTCTCAGTTTATCTGGCCAATATCGTTGGTCACTTCACAGAGTTTTTTTACGGCTGCGGGCAGCACATCGATCGCCGATATTGTTATCTGCCGTGAGACAGGGTCCACACCTATTTAGATCAGTGTACTGCATTTCGTATTACATAGTTACTCAATATACGTGCATAAAGAATATACTAGGATGTTTTAATGTTGCGTATTGCAGTTAATGTTTTTGTTTGTTTGTTTGTTTTTGATGCGACAGCCCCCCTCCCCAGTGGGCCAGGGCCTCCTCATTCGCGAGGCTTCTAGATCACAGTTGATGTTTTTAACTCACCATATTTAAAAGGTGGCGCTAGAAATGATTTTCTTCGGCTCACAGACACGCATCACATCTAACAAACACGCTGTTCACTGCACTTCGTGGTTCTTGGAAGAGAAGACATCACTACGCAGCGATTGATTTTTGACACGTGTATCTTCGATCCGAGATTTATTACTGAACTCTTTATCCTGTAACATACCCCGCAAGTAAACAGTGTAATGCACGGGTTCAGATGTGGCAACGTGAAGGCCACAACCCTCTGCTTATTGGCCTATCATCAGAAACACTCTCTAAAACAACGCACAGAAATGTTCGCAACGGTCAAAAAACTGTGTCGGAACGTGAAATCGGTGTGAATTTGCGGTCTCTGGCTGATGAGGATTCTCTACTGATGTAATAACTCTGCGGTAGCACGGTTCGTAGAAGACTCGCTGTGCCAGCGAAATTACATGCGTTATGTTAGCCAACATGCAGTGACCAACGGTGTGACCAAGATAAACTAAGAGCCCTCTATTACGTGTAGAGTATTACAAGTACACAAATTGATGCTCTTCATCACGCAATTTGCACTACTCTCCCATTACTTCATTTCTCCCAAGTGTGTAACTTGTTCTCCAATTTCCTCAATCAACGTTCTTTCATTACAGCACAAAACCAGATTCCACACCCACATACAACTATACACCTCTAACAGCTCAACAGTTAACCCCTCTAAACTGGGACTGTGAAGTATCACTCTTTTCAAAACGGCGGGAACTAGCTAAAAACTCTTACAACTACAGAAGGAAACACTGCTTAAAAATGTGTAACTTATCATTTGTCACAACGTCACTGTAAAAAATAAATTCGCCGTAAACGAGCGCTTCCTCAACAAAAGGAAAAAAGGAGTCTTTTCTTATGTATGGAAAACCACAAGTTGGGTGGAAGTGCCTATTTAATCAGAAACACGTACGACTGCTTAAGCAGCAAGTACTTTTTCCTTCCCGGCGTAACTTTTCGCACAGCGGCACATCGGCAGCGATCCAACCACAAGAAAAATTCGAGTCAACATGTGAACAAATATTACGACACACACGGAAAATTTCACTGCCAATGAATTTACCCAGGACATTACGGGCATATACACAGAATGTCTCCTCGGTCTGGTTCACAATACAGAAACCGAATTCCCCATAAAGGGAGCGAATGCGAGCTGCATACAATACCGTCCCGTTTACTGAACATAAACAGCGTGTACGCTGCATGAACCTCGTGGGCCTGGCTTATTGGTCTAGAGCAGTGGTTCTCAAATCTTTCTCGTCAAGCGGAACCCTCACAAAGACTCAATAATTCTGTGGAAACCCTCCCCAAAATCATTTCAACTCGCAGAAGCCAAAGGTACAAATGTAGTAATAAAATTTCAAGAGTTAATACTTACAGACAAAAAAGAAAAAACAGCAACCGTAAACATCTTCATGAAGTCGATGCAAACATTCTTTAAAAACAAGGATTTTTCTAGCAGTAACGACAATAAAAACGAGGGGAGGGAAAAGAGTTATATCGACTGAGCAGCATCTACTAAACTGGAGAACACAGTGTTAAACCACAATTCCAGACAATCAGATTTTGTAAAATATTAAATATACCAAACTCAATACGTTTTCTCCCCTTCTGCCGTAAAACAGAAAAACAAAAGATACTCTTTGCGTTCCCAGTGAACAGGTCTCGCGGACACCTACGGGTCTGCGGACCACGCCGGTTTCTAAAACCTTTCCCTTGGCAAGCCGCTTCTTGTAAGGGCAGAAATCGGCGACCCCCTCGCGTAACATAACAGAATTATAAGTTTCGTCTTCATTACTGACGCTGCCACTGCATTCAGTACCTTTTACGGAACGTCACGACCGCTTATCCCCCCCCACCAAATTACTCGCTCCTGCACCCACGAGGTGGCGACGAGCCGGTTGTGACACACACAAAATACTGTAATTTCATAACCTGGTATTGCGTTGTCTATTGATCTAGTTTTCCGAAGTACTGTAGCATACTACAGAATCAAGTGAACGTGAACTCCGGCATTCTCGGGACTGTTCTAGGCTGTGGAGGGAAAGTTACAGATATCTCGTAGATTAACCCACTAACGCGCCACTTAAATATTCTATATTCATGTAGCCATTATGTATTTAATCACACTATTCTTCTTCCGCTGTTGGTCAGTTCCTTTCTGCTCATTTCTTTCTATCTTCCTTCCTTTCTTTCTTTCTTTTAACCCACTAACATACTTCGACCGATGCGGGATACGCGACCTTTCGGCAGGTGCCAGATTTTTACATCACAAGACAGGCATCGAAATAATGAACTCTGTGAACACAGCCTAGATTCGAAACACGGGCTACACTACATGGGGCTCAAATCTCAGAAATGGAAGAGATTTTTCTCTTCTCCAAAACGTCCATTACGGCTCTGGGGTCCACTGGACGCCGGGGTACATTCAAGTGGGCAGCTAGACCGGGGTGTGATGTTGACCACCTACCTCCATGTAGCGCGGAGGTTAAGAAAGAGTGCAGCAATATCACTGATCCCCCAATCCGCTTTCATGGCGTGGACAAGGGCAATTTTACCTTTAACAAATGCAGTGTAATTACACGGATTCACGTACAGCAATAAAACACGTCCAACACAATTCAAATTTAATAAATGGGACTCTACATCGCTACGTGTTTCGATTCCCAAGAAATGTACAGTGCCATGTAACAACGTTCAGTGCCATTTATTAAAATGACTTGTGTTGGACTGGCGTGTTTTTTAAAATTATTTTACATGAACACTGTAACACAACTGGATGACTCAGAATAAGTTCGTACCTACACAGTGGTTGTGTGTAACGCCTGTAAGCTTGAAATGCGGTAACTGGTGCAAAACCGTAAGCCTGATTCACTATAATTGGGAAATCTGGTGCCCATCGTCCAAGTAGTTCGATGATTCTTTAAACGCAAGTCATATGACATGCAGGAACGTTGTATCACACAAGCCAAATTTGACAAGAGAACACGATGCCCCTGTATTTTCAGAGTTTGTCAGACTTCTTACAAAACTCCCTGATAATTTGCAATACAAAGCATCTAAAGCCCTGTGGTCTCCCCCTTGCTGGGTAGTTGCGCAGTTTAGGTGAGTTCATTTCCCTCGTTCAGGAACCAATGGGCTGCCCGAAACGTCGGTAAACTACCAACATACATTGTGTAACAACCCACAAGAGCGAAAGCCTCCCCTTTACCGCGGCAGAAGGCTTAAATCTCGTTTAAAGCCTTGTCCTTACCAACGAAGACAATTCAGTGTTTCCCGTTCCGTCCTAAAAGCAGAAGAGATTACGGATCTCTTCAGGTAACTAAGTTAGCTTTACGAAGAGTCCTACATGAGGCGCTGTAGTCGCTGAACTGGTGAAGAATCTCTTCGCCTCTAATGAAACACGAAATTTCACGTAACCTTACCCTCAGCCAGGTGAATTCACATTCTCATTCATTATTCATTTTAGGGGCGTTCGCAAACTTGTGAAAAGCGACCACAAGCGTCGCCATGTCTGTCTGTCAGTCCGAATGGCACAATTCGGCTCCCACGGGAAGAATCTTCATGAAATCTGATATATTTTTCGAAAATGTATCGAGAAGAACCAAGTGTCATTAAAATGAGCGGGTATTTTACATGAAGCCCAATATACAATTTTACCATACTTTGCCCAATTCTTCTTAAAAAGAGAAATGTTTCAGACAAACGTTGTAGAGACAATCAAAACACATTTTATCCTTTATATATATATATATATATATATATATATATATATATATATATATATTAAATCGTGACGTTTATGTGATTATGGGGAAAAATACTGTACAGCCGGGCATGCCACAGATGACAATATGGCGCACGCGCATTGCATGCTGAATACCTAAGGCTAAAAACACGCAGTCAGAATATGTAATACTTACTGCTTTTCTACTGCAGCAATGATTGCACGAACGCGCCTCAATGTTACGATATACGTACACCGCTTGTCTTGTTGTAGCTCCACTCTAGTATCACTTCCCCCTCTACGTCTAGGCCACCCAAATGGTTTGAGTTTTGTGACAGTATCTTTCTGCGAACTTCTCGTCCTATTCATGTGGGGAGCAAATCCATCCCATTCAGACTTCCCTGATTTTACTACCGCAATAATTGGCAAAAAGTACAAATTGTTACTCTCATTACACCACTTTATATTTCAGATGCTTCCTCTCTGTTAGGTCCAAATATTTTCCTCGGCTATTTGTTCTCAATAATGTACTTTTGGGTTTCTGGGCTTGTCCGTCATATGTTATTCCGTACAAGATATATGGTTTCGGATAACGTATCTTTCCTCCGTCCGCCGGTGATAAGGTGGGGTGGCACCTATATCAGCTGGGTCCCTTCGAAATGTCCAATCTAAGTCAGTCATAAGACTCCAGTCTGTCAGTCATATGACTCTAATTAGCACCAATCAGTCATATGACTAATCAGCACCAAGACAGCTAGCTCTGTTAAGTGGATTACCCACGGCACTCCCTTACCTTTTCACCCAAGGAGGGATCCTTTCTAGAACGCAGCTTTCTGTCAGGGATACTACAGGATAAGCATGTTCATAAACCCAGTAACCGTAAATTTTAATATGTCGTCATCACAGCCCTTTATAATTAACATGAATGTGTTTAGATTCCATAGGCGGCGACTTTCTTCCCACCCAAACAAAACAAATAAAGATTAGAGTGACGACACATACTACGTAATCAAGCACGAGATGTACCGATGATAGAGTATATTCACTACATATCGAGGTATGAAGTAACATCTGAGCAAATGATATGGCCTGGTTAAGATTATTATACTTCAGAAAGGCTAAATACTCGGATGCTGACTGTGAACGTACTCCTTAAGAGTGCAGTAAACAACGATGTCTCTAAATTGCCTTCAAGATTACGGGAACTGTTGCAGTGGAACAAGGCGGTAAAGTTCTTCGCGTGGCCGACATGTGTATTAACACTGAATTTCTCCAGCTGCTAACGTCGAAAAGTAGTTTACGATACTTCTCATCACCGTAATACAAGAATGTAAAAATGGACTCCGTACCGGAGTTCGTAGTTTTAAATCAGATCTCTGCGTAACGCAGCCTTATGAAAACACACTTTTACGTCTTCGACGTTTATGAAAATCGAAACAGTCCTGCCAACTTTTGTACGGACGTCTTGACATGGAATTTCTTCAAAATCCGTCCTCAGTATATCTAGAGGTTGGATATCTCGCTGTGCTGGGTGAATATAGACAGACAAAATAACAGGTCGTCAATCACATCTATTTTACACGTACGTTTCAAAGTTCAAAACGTGTTACATGTTTCGGCTTTTCCCATACAGCCACCACCAGGCATGAGACTCAAAAGCACAACAGAGATTTCAATATTAAAGTTTCACCGAAAATAGAAGACTGAGATGTCAGTCCTCTTTAAAACAGTAATGCTCCTGTAAAATCAAATCTTACCTCTCTTATACTTGACATTCGTACCTGATGAAAAAACGCCGAAACAAGTTATCACGTTTTAGACACTGAAAGATGTGTCTAAAAGAGCCATGAGTGATGGCCTATTGCATTACCTGTCCGTTCTAAACTTTTCGTGCTGAACCATGCAACATGATAACCAGAACGTCCAGTACACACGTTCAGTTCATGCACACAATGCGGGATCGTAAAAGCACTATGATACAGCCCAAACACAACAGACTTCTCACAAGAACTCATGTTTATCAAGACTAAAATCCATTAAATGATTGCTACTTACTGGTAATCCTCTTCGTCTTTCTTCTTTGGTTGGTAATTCTTCACCAGCCTCCTGTAAAATACGACAAAAGTAATTAATTCTCTCAGCATATCCCACGTACAGGCCGCTGATGGTATTTGCCCGTCTAAGTGTATTGTACAACGTGATAACGTTAATACAACCAACTAAAACAGGTTCTCGTAAAAAGTTGTCACAAGAAATAACACTTACGAAACACAAATTAATGTCGTATGCACACATCGCCAGGGGCCCGAACACACGAAAGTGAACGGGCAGGTCGACATTACAGCAGTTATGTATAACGCCCTAGACTACGTTAGCTAATATCCACAAAACCGCTGCTGCAAGCTAAAATGGACTATGTTGATATAACTTCCAAATTAAAAAGTTTATCTGATCACTAATGCCATGGCTTCCTTTTATAGGGACTTCAAGAAATGGCTGGTTATTTTAGGTCAGTATCATTTTCAGAGCAACTGGTTCCGAAAACAGCACTTGTCGTAAACTACAGTATCGTAACGTAAAATACACGGCGTTGTGTAAAAGTAAAATAGATTACCGACAACAATGTACTGTTCGTTACACTCCTTTAGGAAACTGTGCTATGCGTCTGAAAGGTGGCACGGGCTCACCTAAACTTCTCTGAACTGATTTATCCACATCAGGGGTCGCCAAACTTTGCGGTAGTTAAGTGCGGATCTGCAGTCTCATAACTTCTTCGTGGGTGTATGCCGGTATACAACAGTTTATATGTCATCATAAATAAATACAATCCCACCACACAATATAGTTTTTGGTTAATGGATAGACGACATACAAAAAAATTAATTTCACTGTACGTAATGAAGTCAAAGAGACCAGCGCAAAAACACAGAAATTACTTGCTTATAACTTGCAGTAAGAGAATAATAATGCGATGTATGTCACTACAGCTCATCTATAATTTAAATGCGAGTCGTAATTTGACAGTGCAGCTCTTATGAGTCGCTAAGGTTAGCATAACAAATGCAAGATCCATGTTCTGTTTTACAGTGCCCATTATTGGGAACTTCAATATACTCAGACTGGCTGATCCAAATACGTTTTTAATCTTTATTTCAGAATTTTTCCGCAATGGGAACGGTATGTGGTCTACTAATTTCCCCCAAAAATGTCTGTATGGCTTGAAAGCCTACTTCTGCCGTTTCAGCATTTCTATCTCTAACCCCTCAACATCTGCTGCATGAACGTGTTGACACCTTTGGCAACCAAACTGCCGTCCAGGGTATTAAATGGATTTACATGTGTCATATAACATCACATCACAACACGACAAGCTCTATTTCACAGAGCTGTTCAAACACTTCTATGAATACACTGTCCAGCTCTTCTAAATGTTCACTCTGCAACTTGGAATCAAAATTACTTTCCTACATAATTATTTAAATAATTTGTAAATACGTCAGCTATTCTATTTATCCAAGTGCTACTACCATAAGTAGTAATTTACTTTCAAACTCATATAGTGTACTAATCATGTCCGCCACATGCTTATCTTTGTTTTGAAAGCTCAAGTTTCAAAATATGAGGCTTTAGAGTAACATCGACAAGAAAGTCCAAATCTGTTAACCACGAATAATCATGCAGGGAATCAACAATCTCATTCTTGGATTCGAGAAATGTTTTGGCTTCATCGCTCGGTTTACAAAACACTTCCAGTGCTTTATCTCTACTCAGCCACTTTTATTTCCGTGTATGCTACTTATCAGAGTACTCAGCTTCGACATGATAAACAGGTGGCTGGAAAAGCCTACGTTGCACTGCAATTGCGTTCATCTAACGTCCATTTACGATTTTCGTCAATGCATCCAAAACATGCTTTGAAGGAAGAATTTTGGCGCACAGATCTTCCAGGTGTAAAACACAATGATATGAGAGAGATTTATGACATGATACATCGTCATTACACACAATAATATTTTTTTTGCTGCAACTCATAACTGGAGCTCCATCAGCAGTAATCGAAGACAACTTATTTAATGGCATAAGTACAGTAGAAACAACATTTTTAAATGTTAAATTTAGCGTAAAATGTTAAAATTATTGTAAAATGCTGGGAAAATAAAACCATAATCCCAGTGCAATCAAGTTAAACACTGCAAAATCTGATACCAGCACGCTGCAAATTATGAACAGTACTGCACGTGAAAATTGGTTAACGCCTCAGAAATGTTGCTGAATACTGCAGACTACAAGCTGACTACATCAAGCACCTGCCGCCATGACAGATCTTCACCGAATGCCAACAAGCAATATTTCTCAGCATTATTGACGTAATACATCATACGCCTAAATTTCAGTCCAGCCTTCCTACAACGCAATTACAACCAAGGACTCAAGTTCCTTAAAATGGCAGACTTCTTCCGATAAATGTTGGCAGTTTGCAAATACAGAAAGCAAGGTCAAAAGGCCTTTCAGTGAATGTGTCGTGCCTGCCCGGAAATTAACACATCCACACTATCACTATCAACATACAAACATACCGCTACCTTAACGGCCAGGCAAGTACTGCATTAATCTAGCGTATCTCAAATGCATTCCGTATGAATGTACTCAGGACCACACCTGTGACGTTCCGGGAAGATCGCATGACTTATTTCTTCACTCTCCAATTACGATACGATCACAGCACCGTCCAACTTTGACTGGAAAAATCATGTACCCATTCGCATGAGTATGTATTTTGCTTACATCACATTTAAGGAACATAAATCCGAGCTTCAAACCAACAACACAATAACATCAATAATTACGTTCGTTACTTTAAAAGACAGGGACATCTTCCATACATACAGGATCCTTAGTTTATCCGGCCCATATCGCTAGCGACTAGACCGCTGTGCGTAGCGGAGGGCAGCGCAGCGTTCGCCGCTATTCAGATCTGTCGTCAGTCGGGGTCCACGCCGTCTGGATCACTGTTGCGGCACTTAGAATTATGTTCTCTGCCGGCCGCTATTTAAATCTGTCATCAGTCGGGGTCCACGCCTTCTATATCAGTGTTACTCCATAAAGATGGTGCCGGAAAGTTTTAGTTCAATACCCTGTAGTTAATATTGAGCTTGTCCAAAGAAAGTGCTGGTAATAGTCTCCTTCGCCTCACAGACACGTGTCACATACGAGGGTTATCCAGAAATTAAAGATACAAATCGGTTGGGAGGGGAAAGGAAATCACCGCTGTGCATGTTTTACACTATCCCGCTTTCAGCACAGATTTCGCTCCCACAGACATCCATTTGTTTTGCAGTTCAAGAAACATCTGGATGGCCAGAAGTTTCACGAAGACGAAGAGGTAAATAGAAAAGTCGCTACGTGGTTGCGTGCGAAGGCAGCGGAGATCCATGATGTCGGAATACAAGAACTCGTACCCACGCTAAACAGATGCCTTGACAAATTTGTGATTATGTTAGAAAATAGCTAAAAGTATGTGTTCAAAATTTTTTTACTCGATTTTGTTGATAAATGTTTTGTGAAAATTTTATTGTGTTTGTATCTTCGCTTTCTGGACGACCTACGTGTAACAATCTCGTTGTTCAGTGCACGCAGAAGTTGTGCTGGTTAAACTCAAAGAAAAATACTATATTCTGAATGCTTCCCTCTAGATCTTCATCACTGCGAGTATTATTACTATACACTTATCCTTTTAACACAAAAATCGCACGGGTTCAGAAATGGCGAGCGAGGAGGCCACGTTCCCCTGCTTATTGCTGCCAAAAATACCCAGTAAACAACGCAAAGAACTAAGTTAAAAATCACGGCATCATAAGTACACATGGGAATTAGAATGGGTGCAACATATCGGTATTAATTTAAGGTCTCAGAAAGAAAACGGGGCCGATGATTCTAGTGTGATCTGTTTCGTGCGCGGCCTGTGCACAGATAATGTGCACGGTGATAGTCCTCGCACTATGACGTTCTGAAATAAAGCATTCTACGGCGTTCTACGATAGCGCGATATTTAATAAAATGAAGATTTATCACGCAGTAAATAACGAATACACCCCAAAACACTGTGAGATGTGGCACTCTCTTGCTGAAAAAAAAATCAGTCTTTCATTCACGGCCCGTGTCTTTCCGCTGGCGAACCACAGTTGTTTGACATGGATGTAGATGCCGCGGTTTTGTCGTACTTCGTGCTGATCGCAGACACGCCCGTTCTCTAAAAGTCTAACGACTTTCTTGGTGACATCTCCAATCTGGCACCGATTCCGCCTAGTCTTCCCTCAGTACACATCTCCTCTGCGTGTTTTTCTTCCTGCCAAGAATGAAAACTCTTGCTCGATACGTTACGTTGTTTTATGTTTCTGTGACCGTGCATCGTGAGCAAATTGTGCAGTGAGAGAGAAAACCAGTAACCTTCACAGTGCTCGCACCCTACAAGGCAGCGCCCCGCAACCGCTACCAACCACATCCAGCAGAACCAGCGCAGCACACCACATGCAGTAGCATACGTCTTGTTCGCCTGAAGATGGGCATAATGATGCCCGAAACATGTTGAGAAATTGTTAAAAACAAACATCTAACTGTTGCATCTTGTTGGTTTTCTCTCTCACTTCACAACGTTACGTTGTGTTTGGTACGGGCGCAAGAATAAATTTTCGCCTGAATTTACAACACTTGCAGGATCGGTATTCATCAATTACTTGATACAAAAACACGCGCTGTTACAATTACACTTCTAATGCGAATGACGATGACGGACTGCACGACTACACACAGGCGGTCACGTCTGTGCTACAAATCGCGTAGCAAGCTGGGTAACTGTCGAGTTGGACGCGATAAGGTAACATAGTGGAACACACCAACAATATGAGTGCGACAAACTTGTATAAATAGGCTAATGACGTCACATGTTATGAATGTCTTCCAAATACAGAAATGGGTTAACAACGTTCCATGCCGTTACGAGGGTAATGGCTTACTGTTTTTACGCCCTTGTTATTATAGCCCAAGCCGCCAGTCCTGCCTCTTCACTATACGGCGCTATGGTGTTAAATGTGGAAATCGTTACGCGCATACTGCCAAAGGGCAGAAAGAGTAACGCCCATGATCAGATCACCGATCAACACAGTGGTTACTAAAATATGTCAATACCCACGTATTAATCTGTTGAAAGAATTGCGACTGCATCCCAAAGCCTGGCACAATTATCATTGAGTGAACGACGAAACCGGTTTCAGTTTACTATGGTTACTCCAGTACATGCAAAACAATGTACGAATCTGCATGAGGCCTGGCAATGTTCCTCAGGAAAGGATCACATCAACCTCTCAATTTTTTTGCGCCGGCAAGACGCATAACGGCCGTTTTCGGCAATAGACAAAATAATTCCCACGACGTGTCTGTTTTCTTTTGACTCGGGTGGTGGTGAAACTTTGGATTTCCGGACGCATTCTAGGCTGCGATGCAACACCATGAATTCTGACACTCACCTGACCATTTTTAAAGTATTTAAACTGTAAAAGTAAAATGAAGTACTGTCCGCACTCTGTCAGGGCACAACTTTTAAACAAAATACAACGTAGTTAATTCTGTGGCAAACGTCCTACACGGTACAGTTATATATATATATATTCGTGGATCGACGGCCCTAGAAGGCCTCATCGCTGAGGTTTCAAAATCATACGCAGACTCACCACACTCGGTACGACTCCTCTGGACGAGCGATCGGTCCGTCGCAGAGACCTGACAACACACGACACTTACAAGAGACAGACATCCATGCCCTCGGCGGGATTCGAACCCACAATCCCTGCAAGCAAGCGGCCGCAAACCCTCGCCTTAGACCGCGGATCGTCACATCATCATCATTATCATCATCACTGCGAACCAGTCGTGGAGACTGAGGTTGGTGGGGCGTGGGGCTTGCTGGAACGGGGGAGAAGAGATGCACAGAGGTATTATGGAGGGAAACCTGCAGCGAGAGACCATAGGGACCGGCAGAGTTCTAACTACGCAGTTAGAATATCGAGCAAAACCATTCTGAATTTAGTTCGCAAATTTGAAGAGAATACCCCACGAGTTGCACCACACAATTCAAAGTGCAATTTTTGAGTGTGCTGTTAGAATTATGTTTTAAAAAATTGGGCGCGCATGGGACCGTTTACAGAGCATGAAAAACGTAAGCGCCGAAAAAAAGACGATCTGCGTTGCAGGTTCGATAATTTGAACATACGTATTTTCACAAAGCACATGCGCAGTTCAGACCATTTAAGTGGTAACTGTACCAATATGCTGTAGTGTAACCAACAGTAACCAACCAGCACGAGGCCAATTTGTGTGATCTGCGGGTCACGTTACGAATTGAGTTGTGCAATACTATCCAGGCCCAACACCGTTCCGCGAAGTATGGGAGCCGTGAAACTAACACACAACCGTTCACGACTTAAATGCCCATCCAATAAGAGTTAATGTTGACAAAATTATCCCCCACACGTTAAAAAACGCGTGAAGGCTGAAGTCCGAATTCCATTTAGTCATTCCAAATTCTGCCAAAATTTCACCAATCCTGAACGCACGGGAAATAAGCTCCTCTGAGACGCTTGTGTACATTTCACATATTCGTTTTCTCGACACTTTACATACGTCTAATGTCCGTGAATTTCTTTATGCCTACCCAGGTGGCCGCGCTCTCTGGGGGTACGGCTACATTGGAGCCAGAACCGACACAACACAGCAAACCAACATTTGTCTGGGTAAACATCGCAGACACGAGTGGCTACATTTAATCCTACATGCGTGTCCATACACTCGAATCCCATGCGCACTGCAGCAGGTATCTGACCAGACTGTCGGCTCGAAGGAAACTCACTTTGTTGGCGCCACACCGTCGGGGGAGATAACAATCCAGTCGGATCGGTTTCAGTGTAGCCGCTGACAAACAGTAGGCTTAATGTTTTTTTATTTCTACTACCTTGTCTGGAGTCTGTACTGACTGCTGTGTTGTGCCGTTTCTGGCTCCAATGTAGCCGTACCCTAAGGCGCGGGTCTGTGGCCGCTCGCTTGGTGACAGTGCGGGTTCGAATCCTGCCGGGGGCACGGACGTGTCTCCTGTGAGTGTTTATGTGTCGTCAGGTAGAGGTCTATGCGACGATGTCCAGAGGGATCCTACCATTTTGTGTGTCGCTGAGTGTGATCAGGTGCAACAATAACCTCTACACCTATAATAAGTACGTAGACAGAGGTCAAGGCTAAAAAAGAAGGAAGGAAATAAAGAAATATTTTCGTTTATTCCTGATCCTGTGACAGAACAATTTCAACCTTATTCACTGCGTAAATTAAATCTCACGGAAATATAAACTACCTCATTACTTCAACATTCGACTCCATTTAACTGTTGTAATATCAATATCCATACAACAATCAATCAGCTAACCAGCTATCATTGTTTGCACGATCGCCCTTTGTAACTTTGTTGTCCCGACATGCTCAGACTGGTAGGAGAACCTCTTACCGGGAGACGGACGTGTTTCACCGAATCACATATAGTTTTTAGTTATTTTCTTTTTCACTTATGGTTTATTTATTCATTTTTCTTGATATAAAAAAAATTGAGCGCTATATCCAGTTAAACAACTAGATCATTTTCTAGGAAACTGACACAGTCACTTCTCTGTACTCCCTCACACCACTCTCGTAACGCGACTGACTTCGCACTGGATTGTTAGCTTCCGTTATCTGCTTCCAACCGTTTTGCCGTTTAAATCTCTCCCCGTACAACCCCTTCTACCTATTACCAACGGTTCTGTACATACGTTGACAGATTAAACCCAAAACGTACGGCTATGAACCGTCCGTAACTGAAGCTTGCAAACCTACGAAACAAATATATCAAGTGTTCGGCTACAATTGCCTCATATAGATAATGGGGAATGAGGTGAAAAGAAGGGAGACAGGGATGGCCTGGATTAGAAACCAGATATTTCCTGAGTGCAAGGCATGTGGCCCACTCCACTATAGAGCTAAACTTGTTCGGTAACGTGTTCAGCCGACAAAGTAGAATTCAAACATAAGTGTTTTAAAAATGTCTTGCCAAATTACATTCTGTACAATAACAGTGGGCGCAAGTATTCTACGAAGGCCCACACACGTTTTCGAGAAGAATTCTTCTCGAATTTAAATTACTTTATGGTGATGATGCACACTCACTGAACATGCAAATCAATTGCTTCGTTTCTGTCTCATTAAATATACTTCTGCTGAGCTCATGAGACGCAAATTAATGCTAAAGTCGTAATGCTGAGAGCCATGCAAGTCTAATGCTGATGGGCTAACCAGGAAACTGAGGAATACATTGTCTTCTCTTTGGACTTAACTGTTTCAGACCCCAAGCGTTAGGAACAGGCATATTTTTTCCGCCGGATGAGTACCTAATTTGAAAGACGGTACGTTATTAGTATTTCTTACATAACATGCTTCACCCTGTACTACGCTCGTGTGGCAAAACCAGCCGTCACAGTTGCTAAGAGATACGTGTATCTAATGTTGAACACCTAACATGTAAATGAATTTCGTGAACTACATACACTAACGAAAAAAGTTTCAAGCAATCCAAAATCTGTAGGCGTTATTGCTGTCTCGTAAGAGAAATGCAGTTGACCTCCATAGCGTGGGTCGAGTCCTCCAACACTCGCGACTAATACTCTCTAATACTGCACTGACTGCTTGCCACTGGTCGCCATTTGTTAAGTGTTTCATTTATAACAAGCCTGCAGTCAAATTTATGAACAGCTCCAAACACACAAAACATTAGGGGGGGGGGGGACTGAATTTCGCATGTATGAAACACCGACTCTACTTCCGCCTAACGTATTTTTAACTG